>ERZ1370068.5077-contig-4117_pt1 | contig 188004 bp, 223 predicted proteins | sample MGYA00561227_ERZ1370068 | MGnify/ENA primary metagenome ERZ1370068 (study PRJEB38410, sample SAMEA6850437) | metagenome | study: Metagenomic assessment of the ecological functions of the soil: analysis of the soil microbiota associated with the...
GTTGTGCTTCGTTCAGTTACGTATTGCTTTCAGTCAGGAACGAAACAAAGAACCCGGCGGACGCACAGCGCAAAAATGGTTCACCCGGAGAGCTGCGTGGGCACAACCGAATCCGGCGGCGTGCGACGGCATCACAGGCCGGAAACCTGTTGCGGCAGTTCCCACCGCGGCGCAAGAGCGACATCCGGATACAATACCAGCCGAGATCGCCCAGACACCCTGCCGGTTCAGGCGCGCTTTGAATGCGGACGTTCGCTTTAATCCCGTTGCTCACTCTGAAAACTAAAAATGGACGCGATGCGCCGGATCGCTCCAGCACTCGCCATCGTCCAGGCGCACGAATGACTCAGCACGGGATTGTGCATGAACATCCGCCATCCATGAACAGCACGCGGCTGGCAGGCCGCGATCATCTCCTTTCAAATCCGTTGCGTCCACGGCCTGGGGTTTTCCGCACACAGCACGTGTTTGCCCGCGGCGGCAGCGCAGAAGCACCCATTCTTTGCGCAAACCCGGTAGAAGCGCAGATGCGGCGGCGTCCACCTCCGGCGATGCAATCAACGCGTCGCCAACTCACCAAAGCGAAAACGCAGGACGTTTCTCAGCGAGAGGGGCGAACTGCTGGCAATCGCCAATGAAATTGTCCGCGCTACGGCAACGTCGCGACTGGCGACTGCGGTGACGACGATTGCCGGAATTGAAAATCGCCTCCCAGTTCTTCCTGGCCGATTTGCCCGCGGTGCTTTTGAAATCCCCAGCAGACGAGTCATGGCATAGATTGATTTGGCTGGCGCGCTGGCAAGCCCGTTGCACTTTCGCGGACGCGCTCAAGAATCACGTCGGCGATGCCCGGCTCACTGCCGACGGCCAGGAGAATACCAGGAAGTGAGCTTGCCATGCTTCTCGGTATTGGGGATTGCGCCAGGTTGGTTGCCCGCGGCCAACCCGCTCCTTCACGACGCGCCATGCCAACACGGGAATGTCTAAGCCATGCAGTCGTCGCTGATGAAGAGCAGCGCGACCGGTCTCGTGTGAACGCGAGTCGACGAAAGCCGGCAATGCGCGGCTCTTCCTCCAGGAACATAGCTCCACCGCCGCGTAGATCTTTTTTGGGCGCGAATCAGTTCAACCTGGCGTTCAGTGGCTTTGCGTGAATGCACACTACGTTCCGTGCCGTGACCGGTGATGAACGAAGTGGTGTCCACCGGCAGGGCGCGCGGAAACGGAAACCGCGCCACGATGTCACGGGCGCGATTGAGAATGACCGCCGTCATAGAATCGTGTGCCCGACGGGAGCGCGAAACAAGCGTGGTGCGTGATGCGTGATGCGTGATGCAGTGAAGGCGGATCGTCATCAGATTGAAACGGTTCGCGAGGTAACTTCGCTGGCAAAGTAGCCTTCACTGATGAACAGCGGCGCGATGAGGCGCGCGAGGCCCTGTTCAGCTCCAGCCAACACCGACTTCACCTGCGGCTCCTGTTTCCAAAAGCGCTTCCCGCACTTCCGGCAAAAATGCCGCGGCGACGCAACTCCGCGGCGTACTGGCGCACCCGGCGCAGCGGAATCGTGAATTCGGCGCGTCGATACCGTGCCCAAGCACCCAACGCGGCGTCTTTGAAGGAACTCACTCATTCCGTGTGGTGGTAGCAACACGGCGTCGGTCTCGCGCGCCGCCTCGGCCGGGTGCAGCCTTAACGCGAAGCGGCCTCGCGCGAGGCGCTTCAGCTCGCGCTCGCTGCGGGCGTAGCTGAAGACCACCCGGTGCCCGGCGGGGCGAAGAGCGTGCCGAGCTTCCTCCCATCAGTCCTGATCCAGAATGCCCACTCGCATGCGCACCCTCCCTTCCCGCCGAGTGGCTCCGCTCGAAGATCCCGCGCGTGAGCGAAAAGCGGACGGCCACCGACCAATCTACCTCAGGTCCGGTGGCCGGAACCTTCCGGTGCGAGGGAGCACGGGCGAGGCTGACGCCGGATCAGAACACCGCGCGACACCTTGAACTCGCTGCGATTGATCGCGCCGACTTCCGCCTCGGCGCCGATCGCGGTATGCCACGCCCGCACCTCGACGCCGCGCCGAACCCGCGCGGGACGAGCTGGGTCTCGCTGTGCGCAGGCTCACGGCATCCGCGGTCTCGCGCGGGCGGTCACCAGTCGCCGCCCACGCCCACGTAGGGCGTGACGCATGTTCCAGAACGTGCCGGCCGGCCTCGGCGTCGGCCGGAGATGGCGCGTGCATCTCCATGTCCGCTGACGTAGAGCGTCTTGGTCCAGGCGCCGCGCACCGGCAGGCTGATCGGCCGGGTCCTCGCTCTGGCGGAGCAGTCCGTACTTCATCTCGAGCTCGAGCCAGCCGTAGTTGGCGTCCGGGTTTCGCGCGTCCAGTACGCGCCGAGGTCGAGTGTCGTCGGGTGACGCCGACGCGGATCCGGAATTTGGGGAAGCTCAGGTCCGAGCCCAGCTCGTGGGTCGCGTCGGGGTGCGCGAAGGTGTCGTTCCAGGCGTCCGAGTGGTCCTCGACGTGGAAGGACATCTGCTGCAGGGCCGACCTCGACACCGCCACTTGCCCAGGGTCATCGGCGGCGCCATGCTAGCTTGAACGCCGACGTCGAGCCGAACTCGCGCGCGCGAAGCGTGCAGAACGCGTCCTGGGCGAGGTCGGACGAGAACTCGACCCGAGCAATCCTGGAGCGCGGGATCGACGTGGAGCGGGGGATCGGGCATCTCGTTTGAATCGTGAGCGAACGCGATCGCCGGGCACGTAGCCCATCAGGGCGACGAGGACCAGACTCAGGCTCTTTCATGGCTTCCTCCCCTTCCGGCCCACCGTGGCGCAGTTGCGGTGAATCTACGCGCGCCACCTCGTGCAGGTGATGTGGCCGCCGGCGCCAAGTATGTTTGCCCTGGACGCCAAAGGTCGCCTGGGAGGACCGGATCCATGTGGACGACGAGCGGGACGGTGCCCACGGTCTCGAGCCGCGCCATGATCGCGGCCTGCGATCGGCTGGGGCTCGACACGAAGGTCATGCTGGACGCGGTCGGGATTCGACGGGAGACGCTGGACGACCCCCGGATGCGCGCCTCGAGGCGAGCCAGGTCGAGCGCGCTCTGGACCAAGGCCTACGGGCTGTCCAGGGCCCGGTGCTGTCGCTCCACGCCGCCGAGGCGTGTCCGCTCCGGGAGTACGTACTGGGTCATCGACTACGCTGGCCTACAACGCCGCGACGGTCGGTGAGGCGTTCCGTTGCTCGAGCCGCTGCTTCGAAGCTCGTCAACACCGCGATCCGATCTCCCGATCGAGCGACTCCGGGTGATCCGGTCACGTTCGACGTCGAGGACGAGAACGGGCCGAAGGAGGCGTGTCGCGTCCTACACGCCGGAGTACTGTCTGGCGGCGTTCGTCCTCCATTGCCGCGCACGGCGACCGGCGTCGACTTCCCGGTCGAGCGCGTCACGTTCGTGCACCGCGCCCCCGAGAGCGTGACGGAGCACGAGCGCGTCTTCGGCGGCCCGGTCGCTTTCGAGGCGAGCCACAACCGGCTGACCCTGGCCCGTCGGGTATGGGGAGACCCTCACCGTCGCGGGCGAGCCGGGGGTGCTCCAGCCGCTCCACCGAGCACGCCGATCTGCTGCTCGAGGACGCTGCCGAAGGGGACCCGACCTGGTCGAGCGTCTGCGCCGCGTGATCGGCGAGCGCCTGCGCGGCGGCGACTCGTCGCTCGAGGCGTGGCGCGCGAGGTGGGCATGAGCGAGCGCAGCCTGCAGCGTCACCTGAGGGAGCACGGATACTCCTACCAGGCTCTGGCCGACGAGGTCCGCGCGGCCACCGCGCGCCCCCTGCCTCGAGCAGCCCGACATCGCGATCGCCGAGGTCGCTACCTGCTCGGCTTCGCGGACCCGAGCACGTTCCACCGCGCGTTCAAGCGGTGGACCGGCATCCACACCGGCGCGGGCCCGATCGGGACATCGCGTGGGAGCCGCAAGCGCGGGAGCGTCGTCGGTTCACGGCGCGCTGACCCGCGCGGCGTCTTCGCCAGCGCGACGGGACCGGAGTGGACGTCAATCGCCGAAGATCTGGATCAGGTTCCCCGCGGCGCCACGAACCTCAGCCGGCCCGATCTTCCGTCATCAGCTGCTCGATGGCGTCCGCGAGGTGACGGTCGGTGATGTGATGGCCGTCCGCCTGCCGTCTCAATCGATCCGCCCGACGCAGCACGTCGGCCTCGGTGAACCCCTCCGGAGCCTGGAACTTGTAGCAGGCCAGCTCGAGTCTCGAGACCGTTCGGGTCGCTGAAATAGATCGAGTCCATGAATCCGCGATCGAACGCCTTGTACTCGATGCCCGCGCGCCTCGAGCCGCTCGGCGACCTGGGTCTGCGTGGCGCGCGAGACCGTGAGCGCGATGTGCTCGAGATGCCCGACGCCGCGCGGGTGCGGGGTCGGATCGTCAGGGCGGCTCTCGTTCGTGAACACGGTGATCAGCCGGCCGTCCCCGGGATCGAAGTAAGAGGTGGTTCTCCTCCGGGCGGCCGAGATTCGCGCTGCTCGAAGAGGAACCGCATGCCCAGAGCCCCCTGCCAGAAATCGATCGCGGCTCTGACGGCTCGACCCGACGAGCGTGATGTGATGGACGCCTTGCACCTGGACTCGTGACATCGGATCTCCGTGGTTCGCTCGTTCACGACCTGCGCGACCGCCGCCGGGACGGTTCCGGAAATGTAGCTCAATTCTGGCCTCACGATGTCGAGCCGGGCGTTCTCCCTGCGCCCTCCCCGTTGACGATCTCGCGAACGACCGGACATCTTCACGGCCATGCGACACCTCGGCATTCTCGCCCACAGCGCGGACGGCGCGGCCTAATGCTCCTCGAGGCGGTGCGCGAGACGCGCGACAGAATGGGCGAGCACGATCACCCGGAGATCACGCTCTCGATCCTGCCGATGGGCGCCGTGCTCGAGGCCTACGACCGCGACGATCTCGCCGCGGTGCGCGCCCACCTCGCGCGCACCGCCGCGCGGCTCGCGAGCGCCGGCTGTGACTTCTTCGTCTGTCCGGACAACACCGCCCACCTGGCGCTCGAGATCGAGGGACCGCCCCTGGCGCTGCCGGGCCTCCCATCGCCGACCTCGTCGCTAGCGCGAAGGCGGAGGGCGCCGCGGTGCGTCCGGCTTGCTCGGGACCCGCTGGACGATGGCAGGTGCCGGTCATCCGCGCGCGGTCACGCGCGGGGCTGGATCTGAAGACGCCCCCCTCCCAGCGACCGCGAGCTCGTGAACGACGTCATCTTCGATGAGCTGTGCCAGGCGTGATCCGCCACGCGTCAGCGCGAGGAGTGCAGTCCGGATCATCACCGACCTGAAGCGGTCGGGCTGCGACGATCGTCGCGCTCTCTGCACCGAGCTCCGCTGCTCGCGACGCCGGAGGTGTCGCCGCTGCCGGTGCTCGACTCCACCCGCCTGCTGGCGTGGGCGGCGGTCGAGCTGGCGTGCGGCGATGCGGTGCTCGCCGTCGTGGCGCGGCGGGCCGCCGGCCTGAAACCGGCTGCCTCGCCGCGCCTGACCGCCCCCCGCTTCGCGGTCGCGCGCGCTGGACGCGCCCGGGATCAGTGGCTGTAGTCGAGCGGCGCAGAGTCGACCGTCACCTTGTTGCGCGGATCCGGCACGTGGACGCGCGCCTCGATGACGTTGGGATAGCGGTTCTGTCCCTCGGCGAACGTGTGCGCGGCGTTGATCTCGGCGCGCACGATGTAATCTCCCTCCGCGACACCGGTGATGTCGATCCACTGCCCGCTCAGAGCTGCTTGAGGTACCAGTCGCCCCACCCGAGGTGATCCCCTGGTTGGCGCAGGTGTACCGTGACTCTTCGAGTCGTTCGAGTACTTGAGCAGGTCCTCGAGGCAGAACGCCTGCTTGTGACCCTGGGCGGCGACCGTGCGATCCAGTTTCAGGAGCTGGTAGTTCGAGAAACCCGGTGATGTGATAGTGGCTGATGGCAGGGCGAGAACTCGAACACCGCGTGGTAGCGGGTTGTTCCGGGTCGGTCGGGTCGCCCGACGCAGGAGATCGCCGTCGCCCGGCGTTGATCAGCACCATGTCGAACCGGAGCAATCGACGGTAGCCTGCCGCGCCGATCGAGCCCTCGACCAGGCTCGCAGCTCGACGCGTCGAACAGGCGGTCAACGATCTCCGCATCTGCGTGTTGAAGCGCCCGGGGTCAGGCGTGAGATCGGGCGTTCCGCCGTTCCGCATAGATCGGGATGTTCTCCCGAGACCGAGGTGCGTTGAGCCCCGGCTTCGAGCGGAACCCGGCAAGAAGAGCAACGCGAACGAGAGTGCGACGAGGCGGCTTCATGGCGGCGCCTCCATGGGCGGTGGAGTGATGGCGGCGGGTCCGAGGCTGTGTGCGCACCGCGGAGGCGGACATTCTACCCCCGGCAGGACGGACCGGGTGCGGTTCTGTGTGGGGGGTAGCGGAGGCGAGGCCGGCGAATATTCAGATCGCCGGAGCCTCTGGGAGGTCTCGGCGCAGTCGGGTGGTGCGGCGAGTTTGCTTCGGCGGAGCCGGCACGCGCTTGGTGGCGGGTTCCCTTCGCGCGGTCCGCGTCGTCTCGCGCTCCCCTCGCCGTCGCGGAGCGCTGAAGCGTGACGCGCGGCTGTCACCGTGTCCCATGCGTTGTGGATGCCGATGAACATCAGCAGTACGCTGGCGCCGCCGACGAGCGAGCCTCGCCGGCAACGGCCGCGAGAGCTCGATGCCGGCGATCGATCAAGGCCGCGTAGGCGAGCAGCGGCAGGACGGCGTGCCAGATCCGTCCACCGTGACCGGCCGGTAGTCGCGCTGCCGCCATGCGCGCCTCGGCACGGCGACGGCGGTGACGAAACCGCCGATCCCGGTACGGCCATCGCGATGCCCGGGCGCGCCAGATCGTGCCATGGGGCGCTGAAGATCGCGGACACTAGCATGCGGCGCATGAAGTGCACGACGTTCGGGCTGCCGAACGCGGCCAGCGACTTCGCCGCTGCCGGTCAGGATGCCGGCCTCGGTGATCAGCGTGAGCACGACGAACTGGAGTCCGGTCGAGCGCACCGGCCGACGAGCCGACGATGACGTAGAAGCTCTCCCAGGTCTTGAGCGTGTACGAGTCCTGCGTCATGCATGGTCGTTCGCTCCTCCGCGGTCCCGATCCAGAGTCATCTCGATCATCGTCTTGGCGAAAACCGATCGACGCGAACAGGCGCTGGGCGTGCTCGTTCCCGGTCTTGGTCAGGAGCACGACCTGCGAGCGGCCCTTGGCCATAGATCCACTCGATCCCCGCCCGCATGAGCGCGCCGCCGGCGTCCTGCCCGCGCGCCGCCTCGTCGACGTAGATGTCGTGCACGACGCCGCACGGTCCGCGCAGCTCCATCCAGCTCGTGGACTCGATGATCCGCGTAGAGGTAGCTCGCGACCACTCCCGCCCGAACGCTCGGCCACCATCACCAGGCTGTTCCGGGTTCGCGATCTGGGAGACCAGGAACCGCCCAGCGCGCGGTCTCGAGGATTCGGCGCGTCGATGAATCGCCTGGAGTCGGCGGCGTGATGCTGGCACATCAGGGCGACGCCGTAGCGGCCGAGTGCTCCTCGTCGGACGGTTGGCCAGCCGGATCGGTGATCGTGGCCGGAAGATAGCGGCGCTAACCGCTCCCCGCACGCTCACCGGCTTCCTACGCCTTCGCGGCCGGGCTGCCTTCGAGGATGCGCTCGAGCTGGATGCGGTGCACGCATGGGATGGACGACGGCGTGCTCGAGCAGCATCTCCACGCTCATGAGGTCGCCCCAGCGCGTCCGGTGGGCCTGGGGTTTCGAACTCCTGCAGCGGTGACGGCGGACAGGTGTCGCCGATAGGCGCCAGCACCTCGATCCGGCGAACTGCGGCGCCCGCGCGACGATCGCGGACGGATCCTGACTCGCGTCGACGTCGGTCACGGGCCGTCCCCACCCACTCGCCCGATCCGCGTCAGGTACCGCGCGCCGCCATGAGCACGTGTCCGAGAGGCGCTCGCGGTTCTCGTAGCTCTCATCGCCGTGCGCTCTCCGGCATCGCGACGTCGGCGCTCACGAAGCGCTTCCAGACCTCGAGGAACGATCGCATCTCCGCTCGTGCAGCTCCACCAGACTCCGAACTCCCGGCTCGGAACTCCATGGTCTCCCTCCTTTGGTCACAGGTGCGGTGGAGAGTAGGCGAGTCACCGTCGTCGATCCAGGCGGGGTGCGATGGGTCCGGACGAACGACGCCGCCGCCGCGGCGGACGCTCTGGGCGTCCAGCCGCGGCGCGCATCGCGTCGTTACTTGGTGATCGCGACCTCCAGGTATTCAGCGGAACGACCAGGTCCTCGCCACGCCGCGATCGTGTCGCCGCGACCGAAGCTCGAACAGCGCCGCCTGCAGCGCGATCTGCCGATCTCGTCGAAGGCTGCGCAGACGCGCCGGTGCACCGGTCCGTAGGAGTCGCGGAACACCTCGATCCAGTGCTCGGCCGAGAGGGTTGCGGAAGACGAACGACTTTCGCGCCGTGCGGATGTCGCTCGCATGCGGACCGAACAGCTCGACCAGGCGACGTCTCCGTGCCCCACGCGGCGGGCGACGCGATGCCGGCGGGCGGCGGGACAAACCGGCCGATCGACGCGGAACAGCTCGCCGACGAAGCCGTCCGGGTCCAGTTGGCGAGCCCGATCCGTCCGCCCGGCTTCGATGACGCGGAGCATTTCGGCCGCCGCCCGCGCCTGGTTGGGCGCGAACATGACGCCGAAGGTCGAGAGCACGACATCGAACTCGCCGTCGCGCGAACGGCAGGTCTCTCCGCATCGGCGACGCTGGTCACCGATGGAGAGCCCGTCGGCCTCGGCGCGGCGCAGCCCTGCGTCGAGCAGCTCGGGCACGTAGTCGGTGGAGGTCACGTCGCGCGAAGCGGCGCGCGGCGGCGCAGCGACGCGTTGCCGTTGCCGGCGGCGACGTCGAGCACGCGCGTCGGTCGAGCGCAGGTCGACGGCCTCGCACAGCGACTCGCCGACGATCTGGAGCGTCGACGCCGATCTGGCCGAAGTCGCCCGCGGCCCAGGTGGCCTGCTGGCGTGACTTGATCGCGGAGTAGTCGGAGGTGGCGGGAATCGTGCTGATCGTCGTGGCGGATCCCTGGAATTCGCGCCGCGGCATCCGAGGCCGGACACTCGTGATAGATTCGGGCGGCGCCAACGCGTGCCGTCGCACGCGACTCAGAGATGCGGGAACCGCGCGTTCGAGCTTTGCCCGATGTCGGCAAGATCTTGCCGATCGTCCGGAGATGCCCCGCCGCTTCGACGCTCGGAGGGCGATCACGCGGGCGGATCCGATGAGCAGCGGTGACGCGCTCTCCGACTCTGCTCCGCGCCGTGCGCGCTGCGCGGGCCGTGTTCTTCTACATCGAGGGCGCGGATCCCTGGGTGGCCGAGGCGCCGCCGTCGCGCGAGATCATTCCCGCGATCATGCCCGGCGTCGATCACCTGATGGAGTTCCACGGCGTCGTCGCAGGGGCTCGTGCTGGGCGGCGATCGCCGGCGAGGCCCCGGTCCGGCTCGAACGAAGGGCGACGTCGTGACTCTTCCCGCAGGAGACGACCCGCACGTGGTGTCGAGCGCGCCGGGGCATGCGCGCGCCGCTCGTCGGACGCCGGCATCTTCTTCGCGCCGCGGCCGCCACAGCTTCCCTTACTCGCTCAGCGTCAACGAGGAGGCGATCACGACCGCGCGCCTCGACGGCGGCGGCGCGAGCAAGACCACGGTCGTGTGCGGTTTCCTCGGGTGCGACGCGAAGCCGTTCAACCCGCTGCTCGCCTCCGCTGCCGCGCGTCCTTCGACATGCCGGGACTGGCGGCCGACGGCGACTCGCTGGATCGCGACGTTCCTGCAGTCGCTGTGTCGAGGAGTCGAACCGCAAGCGGCCCGGGCGGCGAAGGCGGTGCTCGAGCGCATGAGCGAGATGCTGTTCGTCGAGGCGCTGCGCCGCTACGTCGACGCGCCTGCCGGCCGACCAGACCGGCTGGCTCGCCGGCAGTGCGCGATCCCGCGGTCGGCCGCGCGCTCGGCGCTCATGCACGAGCAGTCCGGCCGAACCCGTGGACGCTCGAGCGACTGGCGAGACGATGCGGCGCTCTCGCGCTCGGCGCTGCACGAACGCTTCGTCCACTTCATCGGCCAGCCGCCGATGCAGTACCTGGCGCAGTGGCGGATGCAGCTCGCCGCCGCCGGCTGCGCGAGACCGACTCAAAGGTGATCGACATCGCGCTCGACGTCGGCTACGAGAGCGAGGGCCGCCTTCTGCGCGCCTTCAAGCGACGCCGCCGGCGAGATCCCCGGGCGCCTGGCGTCGCGCGCGCCGCCAGCCGGCGGCGTCGCCGCGCGGACCGCGGTTCCGGTGAGCTGAAACCTCCGGCGCGGGACTTCAGCGCGGGAGCTCAGCGGCTTCGAACGGGATCGAGTCGATGTCGCCCAGGCCGGGACGCCGCGCGAATCAACGCGACCCACTCGCAATCGGTGACGTCTCGACCGGACCGAAGTAGTGGTCCAGCCAGGTCGAGCGATTCGCCGATCAGCTGGTTGCGCGGCACCGAAGTGTCCACCGTCCGAGATGATCTGGCGCTTCTGGTCGGGGGGTTCCGAGCAGGCGGACGGAAGAACGGACGCTGGCTGGTCTCGACCGGAAAGTAGTGATCGAAGCGCCCGTTGGGCGCGAGCACCGGCTGCCGTGATCCGCGCGGCAGGGAAGTTGATCAGCGGATCGACCTCGGGCAGGTTGGGCTGCATCGAGGCCCGGCCACATAGAGGATCACGTTGCGGATCCGTGGCTCGACGGCGGAATGATCGCCGCCGAGCGCGCCACCCAGCTCGAGGCCGAAGTAGCCGAGCCGGCTGGTGTCGACGTCGCGCGCGCGTCGTCAGGTAGATCCGCCAAGCGGCGAAATCGCCGCATCTGGCGTGATCACGTGGTCGCGGTACGCGTTCGACGGGCCGCCCGCGTCCGTTCGCCAGCCAGCCGTCGCCGCGCGCCACGTACGTCTGCTCTTGTCAGATCGGAAGCAGAAGGCGCGCGCGCCGCTCTTACGGGCGGCCAGAAAGCGTCCCACCCCAGCCGGACGTGGCGCGGTCGCGTCGGAGCAGCGACCAGCGTCCGCAGGTTGGTGCGTCGCATCCACGAGCCGGGAAACAGCACCAGGGGTCTGGTGTTTACCGGCGCAGCCACGGCCGCCACGCCGCGGCTGGTGATGCACTGCCAGATGCTGCCGGTGATGCGCTCGCGCCGCCAGCCACGCCGCGGTGTGGCTCTGCGCTCGCTCGACGTAGTCGGTCGGACCCGCGTCTCGCGACTCCCACCGTAATGGCACCAGGCGGGACGGGATGCGTAGTCTGTCAGAGTCCGGCGGTACGCGGCAGCCCGCACGCGTCCGACACCCTAGGACGCTCGCACGGGAGAAGTCGCGAAACAGCGCGGGTCGGCCGACCACGAGTTGTTACGGCAAAAGTACCGCGTCGTGTCCGCGATCCCGGTACAAGCGCCGCCGGGGACGGATTGCCGTTGGTGGACGAGCGATCGAGACGGCGGCTGCGCATAGGCGTCCACGACCCTGAACGCGCGCGTAGGACCGGATCGTTCCAGCCCCGCCGAGGGGATGTGGCGCGCGCCGCCGGCCCAGGTGATGACGTGGCGCACCACTCAGCGCGCACGTTGCCGGCCGTGTCGTGGAGTGCCGTAGAGGACCGACTCCGGATACGACCGCCGACCGGGGCCGGGCCCGTGTTGCCGTCGAAGTTGCTGCGCAGGACGATGCTATGACGCCGACGGTCAGTGCCGCGCGGCGCGGTACCAGTGGAAGACGGTGATGGCAGCGAGCTTGCCGGCGAACCCTGGCGTACGCCGCCGCCTCGTGCCAGCAGCCTCTCACGCCGCCATTGACCGGGAAGTTGGCCTGGCCGGCGGCGAAGATCGCCGGCTTCCCACGTCGTTGATGGGCCCGGCCGGCCGGTCCGGTCCGGTGAAGCCGGTCACGGCCGTCGTCCCAGGTCGGCGTCGTGCCGTCGCAGAGCGAACGCGCCTCGTTCCAGAATTTCGCTACGCGCGCCGCCGGTAGCCCGCCAGGCGTCGACGGAGTGCCCGCTTGAACTCGCGGTTTGGTATTGACCTCTCGTGCGCGTGCGTCGATCCAGAAGGTGTCGACCCCGGTCACGCGCCGCCGTAGGACTCGAGGCCCGGCAGGTTCAGCTCGCTCGTGGACGCGCCCGGGACTGCCGGACCGCATTCCGGTCGTCGGCCCCTGTCCGTCGTCCAGCCTGTAGTCGAGATCGTTGAAGAGAGGCTGCGCGACCAGGGCCTCGAAGCGGTCGATTATCCGGTTCCTCGTGGGCCGCAGGTGCAGCCCAGCACGCCGAGCGGGACGCGGAGGGCTGTCGAGCGGTGTGACGCCAGAGCGGGCGCCACGTCACGATGTCGGGTCCCGCCGAACGCGCCAGGCGCGCGTGACCTTGGCGCACCGCCGGGACCGCTGCGCCACGTTACCTGCAGACTGCGGGAGATGCGCACGGCCACGCACACCGGCGCGAGCAGCGGCTCGTCGCACGCAGCTCCGGCCGGACCTCCTCGGCCCGCAGCGACAGCCAGGCGGCCTCGGGGTTGGCGGAGTCGGCGAGCGCGATGATGCGGGGATCGCCTCGCGCGCCCGCCTGCGCGCGGAGCGCCACGCGCGCGCTGCGCGCCTGATGAGCGCGGCCGCGCCACGGCAGGCAACAGCGGCACACGACGGCCCGACCCAGGACGACCGGCCCCGAGCCGAGCGACGGCGCGTGCCCAGCGTCTCCACGTCGAGGCTGCGCAGCCGCGGAGACGGCGGAGCTCGTCGCCCGCCAGTGGCACTCGCGAAACGATCGGCCGGGTTCTTCTCGAGACAGCGGCCGGACGATTCGCGCTCAGGAATCTCGCGGCAGGCGCGTTCGCCCGGCGCGGTCTGCGAGCGGTCGGGCGGCGTCCCTCGACAGGATCGCGGGCTCATCGTGCCGGCGGCGCTGTCGCCCCGTGGAACGGCGCGGCGTGCCGGTCGCGAGCTCGTACAGGCATCGCCGCCGAAGCGCGAAGATGATCGGTTCGGGCGTCGGTGGGCTTCGCCGCGCACCTGCTCGGGGAGCCATGTAGCCCGGCACGGTCCCAGGATCTGCCCCGCCGTGGCTCCGCGGCGTCGCACAGCGCCGCGAGTCGTGCAGGTCGCGCCCGGGTCCGGAGGTCACGACGGTCGGCGGCTTCACGCCAGCCCGAAGTCAAGGACCTTGACCCGGCCATCGCTCGTCAGCATCACGTTGGCGGGCTTGAGATCGCGATGCGACGACGCCCCTGCCGTCGGGCCGCGGCCGCGTGCCGGTCAGCGCGAGCCCGATGTCGAGCACTTGCGCGACCGGAAGCGCCGCCGGCGGCAAGCCTGTCGTCGAGCGCTGGTGCCGGAGACGAGCCCATGGTGAGGAACCGGATGCGGTCTCGGTGCCGCTCGATCGAGTGGAGGACGACGGATGTTGGGATGGGCGAGCGATCGCCACCGTACCGCGCGCTTCGCGCTCGAAGCGGGCGACCAGCCCGGATCGCGCGCGACGCGGTCGGGCAGACCTTGATCGCGATCTCGCGGTCGAGCCGGGAGTCGCGAGCGCGACAGACCTCGCCCATACCGCCGGCGCCGGAGCGGTCGCGAGGATCCTGGTAGGGTCCGGAGACGTGGGTGCCGGTGGCGAGAGGCATCCGCGCACCCCAACCCATCACCTATCGTAGGGCGGGGCCCGCGTTCCTCGGGTTAGGGCAGCATGGGTCGAGGTGGTGATACCGGGATCGGCGCGCCGGGCGATCTCTCTGCAGCAGGCCGGGCTCGAAGCCTCGTCGATCTCGCCGCCGGCTTCACCAGGTGGTGGTCGAAGCCCGCCTCGCGCAGCCGCGGCGCGCGATCCTCTCCTGCCCCCAGCCGGTGAGCGCGACCAGCATCGCGCGGTGCTCGCGGAGAGCGCGCGCGAATCTCGCGCGCCACCTCGATAGCCGTCCATGCCCTGGCATGCCGATGTCGAGCAGCACGACCTGCGGGCCGCGGCTGCGCGGAACGTCGAGCGCGCCCGGGCCGTCGTGCGCGACGTCGCACCTGAGCGCCGAGCATCTCGAGCACGCATGCCGAGGCTCCGGCCGCGTCGTGGTTGTCGTCGACCACGAGGATGCGCATCGTCGACAGCGCGCTCGGCGTATGCAGCGCGCGCTCGTCGCCGTCCGGCGCGGCGCCGGACCGAGCGGCAGGCGCACGACGAACTCGCTGCCTGGCCGTGGCGCCCTCGCTGCGCGCCTCGACCGTGCCGACCGTGCATCTCGGTCGAGTCCGCGCGACAGCGTGAGGCCGATGCCGAGACCGCCCTGCTCGCGCGGTCGAAACGCGTGCCTCGCGGATGAACATGTCGAAGATCCGCTCGAGGGCGTTCGGGCGCGATGCCGGCGCCGTCGTCGCGCACCGCGATCATCAGCCCGATCGCGCTCCTCGCGCCGCGCGGACGCGATCGTTCCGCCGCTCGGGCGTGTACTTGGCGGCGTTGTTGAGGCAGATTGGTGAGGATCTGGGCGAGTCGCACCGGATCGCCCTCGAGCCAGAGCGGCTCGTCCGGCAGCGTGACCTCGAGGCGATGCGCGCGCCGCGCGTGATCAGCGGCTCGCTCGGCCTCGACGCGCGTTGCGCACCACGCTGCGCGAGCTCGACGCGGCTCGCGGCGCAGCTCGAGCGCGTGCCGCGCGTGATGCGGCGACACCTCGAGCGAGATCGTCGACCAGGCGCACCAGGTGGTTGACCTGGCGCTCCATGATCGTCGCGCGGCCTGGCGAGGTCGCGTCCGCGTCGGCGCGCGATGCTGCAGCATGCTGCGAGCGCGTTGCGGAGCGGCGCGAGCGGGTTGCGCAGCTCGTGCGACAGCGTGGCGAGGAACTCGTCCTTGCGGCGGTCCGCCTCGCGCAGCGCGTCGAGCGCGCGTGCGACGAGCCCGTGCGACTGGAGCAGCGCGCCGTCGCGCACCAGCAGCTCGCGCGCGCTGAACGGCTTGGCCAGGTAGTCGTCGGCGCCGCGGCTGCAGGCCTTCGAGCCGCGCCTCCTCGCCCGCGCGCGCCGACAGCAGGATCACGGGATCGTGCGCGCAGCGCCGGATCCGCGCGCAGCTCGCGGATCAGGCCGAAGCCGTCGAGACTCGGCATCATCACGTCGGTGACGATCGAGGTCGGGCGCTCGGCGCGCGCGCCGCCTCGAGCGCGCGCGCGGCCGTCGCCGACGACCTCGACCTCGTAGTGCTCGGCGAGCAGCCGTCGCGCGTATTCGCGCAGGTCGGCGTTGTCGTCGCGCCAGCACGCAGCGCGCCGCGCCGCCGGACGCGACGGCCTGGCGACCGGCAGCGACTCGTCCGCGGCAGCCAGCTCAAGCGCCTCGGCGACGTACGCCGCGGCGCGGCGACGGTGCGCGTCCCGGCGCCGCCTCGGCGATTCGACGCGCCGGCCGGCAGGTGGCGCGCTGCCCTTCGGGATCTCGACGGTGAAGGTCGGTGCCGACGTCCGGCGTGCTCTCGACGTCACGATCGTGCCGCCGTGCAGCTTCGCACCAGCTCCTGCACCAGGGCGAGCGCCGATGCCGCTGCCCTCGTGGCTGCGTCCGCGCGCGTCCTCGACGCGATGGAAGCGCTCGAACATGCGCGGCAGCGACCTCGGCGGAATGCCGATGCCGGTGTCGCGCACGGTGAGCTCGCAGGCGCTCGCCGGCGTCGTCGAGGCGCACCTCGATCGTGCCTGCGGTGCGTGAACTTGAACGCGTTCGAGACCAGGTTGAGGACGATCTTCTCCCACATCTCGCGGTCGACGTAGGCGCGGCTCGCGCGAGCGGCGGGCACGTCGACCTCGAGCGCGAGACCCGCGCTGCTCGCAGGCCGAGCGGAAGTTGCTCGCCGAGATCGGCGGTCAGCGCCGCGAGGTCGGTGCGCTCGTAGCAGGCCTGCGCGCGCCCGGCCTCGATGCGCGCGAAGTCGAGCAGCGTGTTGACGAGCTTGAGCAGGCGCTGGCCGTTGCGGTGCACGGTCGCGAGCAGCTCGCGGTCTCGGCGCGCCGAGTCGCCGCGCGAGCAGCGTCCTCGAGCGGCCCGAGCATGAGCGTGAGCGGCGTGCGGAACTCGTGGCTCACGTTGCTGAAGAAGGCGGTCTTCGCGCGATCGATCTCGGCGAGCGCCTCGGCGCGCCTGCGCTCCTCCTCGTAGGCGCGCGCGTTGGCGATCGCGGTGCCGATCTGGCTCGCGACCAGATCGAGGAACGCGCGATAGCAGCCGTCGAACGGCCGCTGCGGGTCTGATGCCCGACCACGAGCCGGCCCGAGCCGCTGCGCCGCGGCGATCGCGCAGCTCCTGCACGCAGCTCGGCGGCGCGCGCGCGCTGCTCCTCGGCGCCGGGCGTCGCGGCGTGGAGCTCGTCGTCGCGATAGGCCGAGCGCGAACGGCAGGTCCTGCGGCTTCGCGCGATCGTCTCCATCGCGAGCACGCAGGCTTCCCGCGCCGTGCGCGCGCGTCGCGTTGCGCGCGGCGAGGTCCTGCAGCAGCGCCAGCCGCCGCTCGCCGACCACGCGGCTCGGTCGTCTCGGTGACGATGCAGAACACGCCGGCCACGGCGCCCGACTCGTCGCGCACCGGGTCGTAGGAGACGTCGAAGTACGTCTCCTCCGGAAGCCGTGCCGCTCGATCATGAACGGCAGGTCCTTCGCCCAGAACGCCTCCCCGGTGCGCACGCACGCCGGCGAGCAGGCTCGTGGAGCATCGAGTCCCAGATCTCGCTCCAGGCCTGGCGTCCCGGCAGTCCGAGCGCGTGCGGATGCTTGGCGCCGAAGACCGGACGGTAGGCGTCGTTGTAGAACACGACGAACTCCGGTCCCCAGAACAGGATGATCTGGCGTCTTGGAGGCGAGCATCATGCTGAGCGGGCTGCGGAGGCTCTGGGGCCACCGCTCGATGGGCCCGAGCGGCGTCGACGACCAATCCAGGAGTCGCGTGCGCCGCCCATCTCTCCACCGCCGGCGAGGAACTCGTGCGCGGCGGCTGCTCTTCCCCTCGGCGTCGGGGTCAGCGTCATCACCCAGCCTAGTCGGGAGAGGTTGGCGCCGAATTATGTAACCGGAAGGGAACCGTCTTGAAAAGTCCGGCCAGCAGACCCATGAAATGATCATGTGTCGAAGGGGCGATGCGAGGAGTTCCGCCGGGTCCGAGCTAGCCGTCTTCGGGGAACGTGACCGACGATCTTCCCGCGGGCGTGGCCCTCGCCGAGATGAGCGAACGCGGCTTGAACCTGGCTCAGGTCGTAGGCGCTCGACCACCGGCGTCACGCGCTCCGGGCCTCGGCCATCTCGCCCAGGGGCTCTCAGGTCCTCGACGCGCACCTTTGGCGATGAACATCGCCAGCTTCCGTCCGCCGGAGCCGCGAGGCGACCATCAGCCGGGCGAGCGACCCGAGGGGACCGATCCAGCCGTTCTTCCGCGGCCCCCGGCGACGACGAGGACCGCGCGCTCGGTCATGACGCGCTTCAGTAGCTCCGGACCAGGAGCGACTGCCCGCGACCTGGAACACCATGTGTCGTAGCGCTCACTCGCTCCGGGTGAAGTCCTCGCGCGTGTAGTCGACGACGTGATCGGCGCCGACATCGACCGCGCGGTGTCGACGTGACTTGAGACTGCACACCCCGGTGACCTCGGCGCCCAGCGCCTTCGCGATCTGCACCGTGAACGTCCCGACTCCGCCCGAGGCGCGCGTTCACGAGCACGCGCTGGCCGGACGGAGCCGGCCGTGATCGCGAAAGACCCTGGAGCCGCCGTGAGCCCGGCCACCGGCATCGCCGCCGCCTCCTCGAAGGTCAGCCGCCGCGGCTTCGGCGCCAGGTACTTCGTGCCGCGTGCAGACGTGTTCGGCCAGCGCGCCGCGCCCGACGCCGAACACCTCGTCGCCGGGGCCGGAACTCGTCACGCCGCGGCCCACGGCGTCGACCGTGCCGGCCAGGTCGACGCACAGGATCCTCCGCTTCGGAAGCATCCGCGCGAAGTAGGGCGTGCCGGTCAGGAAGTACCAGTCCAGCGCGTTGAGCGCCACGGCGCGCACGCGCACGCGGATCGTCGTCGTCCGTGACCGGCGGCAACGGGATCTCGCGCACCTCGAGGACCTCGGGCGGACCGTAGCGGTCGTGGACGACGGCCTTCATTTGGGCTCAGGATTCCCGTGTGTTCACCCGGTGCGGCGCTCGCGCCCCAGTGTCCGAAACGCTGGCGGAGGCGCTCGCGCTGCTCGGGCGTCATCTGCCCCCAGCGCTCCTCCCACCGCTCACGCCATGCGGCGGCGGAAGTGAGAGCGCCCCGAGGAGTGGAGCCCGAGCCCGCCGAACAGGATCCGGCAGAGCGCGAGCAGCCCGAGTGCCCGCCAGAATCGGATCCGCGCGGAAAACCGAACAGCGAGGGCAGGAGCCAGTTCCAGCAGCTCCCGCACGATCCAGCCCGCCGAGAGCCACGAACACCGCGATGCCGATGAGCGCCATCGGCGCGATCCACCACCACTTCCGTCTCATGTCGAGCTCCTCATCCGTTCGCCGTGTCGTCGTACAGGTCGCGCAGCCGCTCGCGCAGCCGCTGGACCGCGTAGTGCTTGCGCGACAGCACGGTGCTTCACGCTCACGCCGGTCGCGGCGGCGATCTGCTTCATGCTCATCCCTTCCAGCTCGTGCGCGACGAACACGTAGCACTGCTCCTGGGCAGCTCGTCGATCGCCGCCTCGAGCGCGTCGAAGCAGCAATCCCGGCGGCGTGGCGCGCTTCCGGTCCGGCATCGGGCGAGGGCAGCAGCTCCTCCCACGGGATCTTCCGCGCCGCTCTCCGCACGGGCGTCGTCCAGACGCACGGGCCTTCGCTTCCGGAATAGATCGACGATGCGATTGCGCGCGACGCGGAACAGCCACGCCGTGACGTGCTCGATCGGCATCAGCAGGCGGTTAGCTTCCACCAGCTCGGACGAGGACGTCCTGCACGATGTCCTCGGCGTCGCCGGGATCGGCCACCCGGCGCCGGATGAACCCGAGCAGCCGGGACCGCTCCCGCTCGACGACCTCGGAGATCCGCTGGTCCTGTTCGAGTGCCATCCGCTCGAGATCCGCCGCGTCCTTCACCAGTGAGTAGACGTATGAGTGCGGCGGATATTGTAGGCGAGCGGATGGTGCCTTCACTCGGCCGGGCGGCCGGAAGTCGGCTACGTGGAACGGGCGAGGGCCGCGGCTGCGGCCAGGGCCACGGGTCGAGACCGCCGCCTCCGGCGATGCCGCGGATCGCGTCCTTGCGCACCTCAGGGTCCGCGGACTGGAGCAGCTCGGTTAGCTGTCCCGAGGCGCTCGCCGGAGTGGATCAGCGCGCGCAGCTGGGCCTTGCGGGCGTGCGCGTCGGTCTCGCGCGAGAGGGCGGTGCGCAGCGCCGGCAGCGCGCCTGATCGCCGATCTCGGCCCAGCGCCCAGCCGCGGCGAGCCTCACCTCGGGCTCGCGGTCGCCGACTGCCGCGATCAGGGCCGCGTGGCGCGGACTCGAGATCGATCTGGCCGAGCGCCCAGGCGGCGATGCTCCGCACGTCGGCGCTGCGCGTCGTGCTCCACCACCTCGCCGAGCAGCCGCAGCGGCGCCGCGGTCGCCGAGCTGGCCGATCGCCCAGACCGCGGACTCGCGAACCTCGGCGTCGTCGTCGCGCTTCGCCGCCTCCCGCAGCGCCGTGGTGGCCGTACTAGCGTGATCGAGGTTGCCGAGCGCCCACGCGCACATCTCGCGCACGGTGGCGTCGCGATCCTTTCCGCAGCTGTGCCGACAGATCGTTCGCCGCGTTCTCCGCCTCGAGCTGGGTCAGGGCCCACGCCGTGGTCCGCCGCACCGAGGCGACCGGATCTTCCCGCAGCACCCGGACCAGCGCGGTCGAAGCGCTCTTGGCTTCGAGCTGGCCCAGCGTTCCCGCCGCGGCCTGGCGCACGAGCGGCGAGCGGTCGGCGAGACGACGCCGTCGCCGGCGCGACTCCGCGATCGTCCTCGATGCGGCCCAGCGCCCAGACGGCGTTCGCGCGAACGCCGGACGCAGGCATCGCGGGTCGCCGCGCGACAGCGGATCGACCGATCGCCGAGCGGGCGCGATGCCGAGTCCCAGCGCCGCCGATGATCCGCAGCGACGAGTCGGCGCCGCCAGTCGCTCGATCAGCCCCTGGATGACGTCGTCGCGGTCGGTCGCTCGCGCACAGCCGGACCGCCATCTCGCGCACGCAGGGATCCGGCGTGTCGAGGCTCGTCGAGCAGGAACCGCAAGTCGTCGTCGCTGAGCGCGGTTCGGCCGTGCCGCGCACCGCGTGCTCGGAGGCCGAGCGGCGTCGCCGGAGCGTCGAGCCAGCCCCAGCCTGACTCCAGCGCGCGCGAGGCGTACTGGCAGAGAATGCGCCGGCAGCGCGCGCGCGGCGCTGATCAGGTCGCGGATCTGCGCCGACGGTGGAGCGCCGGCCGAGGGTGCAGCACTCCGGCCGCCAGGGAAAGCGTCATCAGGATCAACGGCGGCGATCGATGCGAAGGGCTTCATGGTCGGCTCCAGGTGGTTGGAGTGTGCTGAGAATTCAGCATCGCGGGCGGCATCGTGCCTCGGATCGTGTTCACGGTTGGCGTTCGACCGTTTCGTCCGGGTGCGCGGCGCTTCGAGCGCGCACTCGGCGAAGCCGAATCAGGGGAACGGACGCGGCTCGGGTCGGGGCCAGGGCCACGGACCCGTGGCGTTGCCGCCGGCCAGCGCGGCCACCGCGACGGCGCGAACCTCCGGATCGGACGATTCGACCAGGCGCGAGTAGCGTCCGCGACCGCCTCGCCCATCGCGCCGAGCGCCCGGATGAGGCCGCGCTGCACCTCGGGGTCCTGCTCGCGACGGAAGGCCGATCTCGAGCGCGTCCGCCGCCTTGGAGTCGCCGATCTCGCGCAGCGCCCAGGCGACGGAGAGCCGTACCTCGGGGCTCGGATCGGAGATCGCGTGGATCAACGCCGGCGGGGCGGCGGAAGGCGAGCAGCTGCCGATCGACCACGCCGCCACCTCGCGCACCTTGGGATCCGAGTCGGCGAGCAGAGCGGTCAGCCCGGGCACCGACGAGCGAGCGCCGATCGAGCCCGCCGCCCACGCCGCGGTCAACCGCACCTTGGCGCTCTTGTCGCGGCGGAACGCGGTGTTCAGGGCGGTCACGGCCGTGCTGCTGCCCTGGGCTTCGGCGAGCGCCCAGGCCGCCATCTCGCGCACGTCCTCGTCGTCCTCCTCGACCACGGCGTCGGCGAGCGCTTCCGCCGCGACGTCGGCGCTCGCGTAGCGCGACAGCGCCCAGGCGGCGACGCGTCGGACCTCGTGGTTCGAGTCGGACCGCAGCGACTTGGCCAGGGATCGTCGCGCGCTGGTCTCCCTTCGCCGGCGTCTCGTCGTTCGCGTCCTCGTCCGGAGGCGCCGGGTCCTGGTCGCGCGCGTCGCGATCGCGCTCGACCGCGGCGGCGGCTCGGGCTCGGTCTCCGGATCCACCGCCTTGGCGAGGACATCGGGGCCGGGCGCCTGGCTCGAGGGCGCTTCGGCGGCGAGCGGCGTGGCCCGCGCCGGCGGGATCGGGACCGTTCGCGGCGACACGATGCGCGCGGCGACACGCGCCCACCACCAGGCCAGCACGGTGAGCGCGCCGATCAGCGCCGCGGTCTGCCGCGCGGCTCGGGCCGCGTCGCGTGATCCTGGGATCGAGGATCGCGAGCATGCGGCCCTCGAACTCGCTCGGCTTCGCCATCGCCAGCGCGACCGCGGGCGTCGAGCTCGTCGCGCACCTGGGTCACGATGTCGAGCAGGTGCTCGGCGTACTCGCTCGGCCGCGCCCCGAGCATCAGGGCCAGGTCGTCGCACGCGCGCTCGCTTTCCGCACGCAGCGCGGCGTGCGGCGGTCCACATCAGCGGATGGAACCAGTAGAGCGCGCACAGCAACACGGCCGACCGTGTGCCCGACCAGATCGCGTCGACGCACGTGGCCGAGCTCGTGGATCAGCACCGCGCTGCGCCGGGCCTCGGTCCAGCCCTCGCTATCGGTAGGAAGGACGATGCGCGCCTTGAGGAACCCGGTGGCGAACGGCATGCCCACCTCGTCGCTCTGCAGCAGGCTCGGGGGCGTCCTCGAGGCCGAGACGATCGGAGACCTCGTAGAGCGGTCCCTGCCAGTCCGGACGATCGAGGACGCGCGCGCGCGCGACGATGCGTCGCACCCGAGCAGACGCGAAGGCCAGGCGCGCCAGCAGCGCCAGCGCGCCGAGCGCCCAGACGATCACGATGATGAGCGGCGACGCCGAGCGTACGGCGTGCGTTCGGCGGGGTCGGGTGCGCTCCGCCGCCGTGACGTTCGGTGGCGCTCGTGAGCGGCGCGGTCGCTCGACCTCGCTCGTCGCGGGCGCCGAGGTCGGAACCGACTCGCGGACGACCGCGGGCAGCACGCGCACCGGGAGCGGCGACCACAGCGCCACCGCCGGCACGACCAGCCCGGCGCCGAGCGCCAGAGCCACACCAGATGGCGCGCGCCCGCTGCGGCGCGTCGCATGAGCAGCGTCATCGCGAGTGCCAGCAGCAGCACCACGGTGACCTTGAGGAGCGCGATCACGGCGCCGCCGGCAGGGCTCGACGCGTGATCGGAGAGCAGGCCGAAGAGAGCGTCGTTCATGGTCGTCACCTTTCGCTGAGCCGCGCGCGCCGGATCTTCTCGCGCAGGCGATCGAGGTCCGCCTCGCCGATGCGGGCGTCCGACAGGCGAAGCAGGGCCGTCACCGCCTCCTCGGCCGAGCCGGAGAAGTAGGTCCGGACCACGTGCGCGAGGGCGTCGTCCCTCGCCTTGTCCGTGGGGCGGGCCGGGAAGTACACGTAGCGAGGACCATCCTCACGATATCCCACCAGCTCCTTCTCGGTGAGGATGCGCAGGATCGAGCGGACAGCCGAGTAGGTCGGCGGATCGGGCAGGGCCTGGATGATCTCGGTCACGGTCGATGGACCCTTGCGGTGCAGGATCTCCACGACCTGTCGCTCTCGGCGGCTCAGATCTTCGGCGACAGGACGCTTGGGCATCGGGGTCGGTCCTCCTTCGGAGCGGCGGGGCCATCGGGACGTGCTGAATCGTCAGCACTGCTGATAATTCAGCATCACCACCCCCGCCGTCAAGGCCCTTCTTGTCGACGTCGGTGCCGACCCGACGTTCCGATCCAGGTCCGGTTCGAGCGCGGCCAGCGGGCGGGCGCGGGTCTTCCACCGCGAACTCCCCCGACCGGTGCTACCCCTGCACCCGTCACCGGCTGCTGTTACACTGTCGCGCGATGCCGCCCTCTCGTCTCCCGTCCCGGTCCCCATCGATCTCGCGATGAACGACGACTTCGTTCCCATCAGTCCCAACCCCTACATCGTGGGCAACCCCGTGCGGGGACGGGCGATGTTCTTTGGCCGCGAGGCCGAGTTCCAGCTCGATCCAGAAGCGGTTCGGCCCACAGCGACGCGGGCGGCCTGCTGGTGTTCTGCGGCGAGCGGCGGAGCGGCAAGACCTCGATCCTGTTCCAGATCCTGGATCATGCGGCTCGGCCCCGACTTCATCCCGCGTGCTGATCGACATGCAGTCGATGGCGGTGAGCGGCGAGGCCGAGTTCCTGGCGCGCGTCTCGGACGAGATCGTGAGCGCGCTCGGCGCGGCGGGCGTCTCCTTCACGGCTACGCCGGACTTCAGCGGCGGGTCAGTCACGCGCGGCGATCTTCGCGCGCTTCGTGGAGCAGTGCCTGCGCGCCCATCCCGGCAAGAAACTGATTCTCCTGTTCGACGAGTACGAGCTGTTCGAGAACAAGATCGACGACGGCCAGCTGTCGGAGGACGTGCTCAACATCCTGCGCGGCGCTGATGGAGAGCGCCTCGGTGTTCATGGTGTTCACCGGCTCACAGCACCTCGATCAGCGGCGTCGCGACTACTGGAGCATCCTCGGCAAGTCGGGCTTCAAGACCGTGAGCTACCTCGAGCGCGAGGACGCCGTGAGCGCTGATCCGGCAGCCGGTGCGGGACCGGATGCGCTACGACGACGCCGCGGTCGAGACCGATCCTCCGACTGACGGCGGGGCAGCCGTTCTACACCCAGGCGATCTGCCAGAGCCTGGTCGACCACCTGAACGACCAGCGGACGCACGAGGCCGATCCGGTGCGCGTCGGCGAAGTGGTCGACGGCATCATCAACAACCCGCTTCCCAGATGATCTTCCTCTGGGACGGTCTCGACCGCGACGACGAAGCTCGTGCTCGCGCTGCTCGCCGAATGCCTCGAGAACGGCGGCGCCGTCGCCGGCGTCGACGAGCTGCTCCGCCACGCCCGGAAGCGTGACTACCCGCTCGCGCTCGACCGCGCGGCCGCGGCGACGACGCTCGAGAAGCTCTACAAGAGCGAGATGCTGCTGCGCGACGATCGCGCCTCCGCCCCGCCTACGCGTTCCGCATGGACCTCTGGCGGCTCTGGATCCGACGCCAGCACTCGGTGTGGCAGGCGATGCGCGAGGAGGGCTCGCGATCCGCCGCAAGCCGCGCCGCGGCCGTGGCGATCGCGCGCCGCCGTCGCCGTCGTCGTGCTCGCGGCGCGGCGCTGCTCGCGATGCGGCCGTGGCGCCGCGGCGCCCGAGGTCGCGAGCCCGCTCGCGCTCGGGCGCGACGCGCGGCCTGCTCGTGCTCGACGTGCGTCCCGACGACGCGGTGCTGCGGATGGACGGACGCCGGGTCGGGATCGGCGATCTGCGCGACGAGGTCGCGAGCGGCGACCACGTCCTCGAGCTGACCGCGACCGGCTTCGCCGACACGTCGATCCGCGCCCGCGTGCGTCACGGACGACACGCGTTGTCACTCGGCGTCGAGCTGCGACCGCTGCTCGGCGATCTGCGCGTCGAGACCACGCCGCCGGGCGCCGACAGTGCGCGATCGACGGCCGCGCCGCGGGCAGAGCCCGATCACCGTGCGCGGCCTCGGTGTGGTCGCGTCGCATCGGGTCGGACGCGTCGCTGGCCGGATTCGGCGCGCGCCCACGCCGAGGTCGCGGTCACGGCGGGAGCGACCGCCACCACCTCGCTCGCGGCTCGAGATGGGCAAGACCGACGTCCTGGTCACCACCGAGCCGGGCGGCGGCGAGATCAAGGTCGACGGTGTCGCGCGCGGCGTCACGCCGCTGACGGTGCGCGGCGCTGCCGCACGGCCGTCACGCTGTGATCCGCGCCAGCGCGACGGCTGCTACGATGCGCGCCGAGACCACGCTGGTCGTCACCGACGCCAGCGCGCCAGCTGCACCTGGCGCTCGTGCGCGAGGCGCCGGGCGTGCTGGTCGTGCTCGGGCGATCTGCCGGCCCAGATCTACGTCGACGGCACGCTGGTCGTCGAGAACGTGCAGAAACTCGGGGCCACGGTCGCTGCCGCCGGGCAACCACGGTGCGCGTGATCCTGGTCTCGGGCGAGACCATCGACCACACCGTCGCGAGTGCGGTCGGGCGAGCGCTCGACCTACGACTTTCGCGCAACGTCGCTCACCCGGAACCTGGAGGGAACCGATGATCGGCACCGTCATCGACGGCAGCTACCGCATCGATCGCGTGCTCGGCGAGGGCGGCTTCGGCGTCGTGTACCAGTGCACCGAGCTCGAGCTGGATCGCAAGGTGGCGGTGAAGATGCTGAAGCAGGGCTGACCTCGGAGCGAGACCTGCGGCGCTTCGCCACCGAAGGCAGAACCTGGCGAGCCTCAATCACCCGAATGTCGTCCACATCTACCGTCTCGGCACCGGGACCCACTGGTCCCTACATGGCGATGGAGTTCGTGACCTGGCAGGCGACGCTCCGCACCGCTGATCCAGGCCGAGCGGCCGCCGGCGCGCCGCGTGATCGAGATCATGCGCCAGGTCGCTTCGGGGCTCGGCGCGATCCACGCCCTCGGCATGCTCCACCGCGACCTCTCTCCCAACAACATCATGGTGCTCGACGACGGCACCGCCCGGATCCTCGACTTCGGCTTCGCCAAGACTACGGACTCGACCCAGTCCTCGGATCGCACGGCATGATCGTCGGCACCCTGGCCTACGTGTCGCCCGGAGCAGATCGAGCGGGCGGCGAATCGACGCAGGCCTCGGAAGTGTCCGTGTTCGGCAGCGTGCTCTACGAGGGCGCTGACCGGCGTCCATCCGTTCCGCGCCGAGCACCCGATGTCGCTGATGTTCAACATCGCCAAGCGCGCGCTCGACCCGATCGCGCAGTACGCTGCCGGACTGCCCGGAGCCGCTGTCGGCGCTTCGTCCTCCGGTGCCTGTCCAGGTGCCGGAGGAACGTCCCGGCCGGGATGGGCGAGGTCGAGCGAGCGCTGGCCGAGCTGATCGCGCGCCCCGACGTCCAAGCACGCCGCCGCCCCGACTGCGGCACCGCAGCTCGGCCCGCGCGAGACGCCGCGCAATCCGTTCCTGAACCGCACGATGATCAAGCCACTCGCGAGCGACTTCTTCGGCCGCACGCAGGAGGTCAAGCGCATCTACGCCCGCTTCAACGCCACGCCGCCCGGATCGATCGTCGGTGGTGGGACCGCGAAGATCGGCAAGTCCTCGCTGCTCAACTACGTCTACGCCCGCGCCAGATCGCCAGCGCCTGCTCGAGCATCCCGACCAGATGGTCATGGTGTTCCTCGACCTGCAGCGCGACAGCGGGATGTCGATGGAGACCTTCGTGCGCACGTTGCTCGGGGTCGCGCAGCTGCGAGCTGCGCGGACCGCATCGACCTCTCCGGCTGCGCGCACAACCTCGACGGCGTGCGCGACATGGTGCAGCGGCTCGACGGCGGCGAGCTTCCGGCTGGTGCTCCTGCTCGACGAGTTCGAGACGGTGACGACCAACGCCAACTTCAGCCTCGAGTTCTTCTCCTTCCTGCGCTATCTCGCCAACCACTACAACGTCGCCTACCTGACGTCGTCGGAGCGCGACCTCCAGCAGCTCTGCCACACCAAGGAGATCTCCGACTCGCCGTTCTTCAACATCTTCTCGACCCTGCCGCTCACGGTGTTCAAGCCCGACGAGGCCGAGGCGCTGATCCGGGAGCCCTCGAGCGCGTGGGCAAGCCGCTCGGCGCCCACACCGACGCGATCATCGACCTCGCCGGGCTCTTCCCGTTCTTCATCCAGATGGCGTGCTCGCACGCGATCGAGTACCTCGACGAGCACCCGGACGCGCGCGAGCCGACTTCCGCGACGTCCGTCGCCGTTTCTACGAGGAGGCGCGCTCCACTTCCGGTACGTCTGGGACCGGTTCGACGAGCACGAGCGCAGCACGATCCCTGCGCGTGGCCGGTGGCAAGGGCTCGCCCGACGCGCTGCGCCACGTGCTCGCTGAGCTCGAGAGCCGCAGCACCTGGTCGAGAAGGCCAGAAGGCGACCGCGGCTCTTCGCGTCGACCTTCGACGAGTTCGTGCGCACCGAGGCTGGCGCCGCGCGCCGGGACGGCCGCCGGCAGCAGACCTCCGCCGCTCGGCCGGCTGTTCGGCGGCAAGCGCCAGGGTCGCGTCGGCCTACGGACTGGTCGGCGGGTCGGGCGGGCCGGGCAGCGGGGACGCGGTCTCGCCGCCGCTCTTGCCGCCGACCGCGAGGATCACGCCGCCGACGACGGCCAGCGCGCCGAGCCCGCGGGTGGCGTACCACATGCCACCCTTCTGCTTCTCCAGCCGGTAGCTGCGCTCGAGCGTGATGTCCGGCGCGATCGTGATGTGGTCGGTCGACGGCTTGAAGCCCGGGGCGCTCACCACTGACGACGTGCGGGCCGATCGCGATGTCGACGTCGCCGGGCTGGGTCTCGCCCGTCGGCGCGCGCAGCGTGTCGCCGTCGAAGAGCACGATCGCGCCGGCCGGGACGATCTCGCGCACGCGGAAGGCGCCGAAGATCGCGCGGCGGGTCTCGAGGAAGAACGCCACCATCTCGGGTGGTGTACTGCGACTCGGGCACCGGCGCCAGATGCTGCAGCTCGCGGATACCGAGGCACTCGGCGATCAGCCGCCGCGCCTCCGGTAGTTGAGGTTCGAGGCCTCGCGGCCCTGCGGCTTGAACTTGAGGTCGTTGCCGAGGAACACGTAGGTCTTGATCAGGAGCAGATAGGTCTCGGCGCAGGCGCTCCGGATCCTCTCGGTGGCCGCGGCGAGCGCGGCGCGAGCACCTGGATCGAGCGGTCGTAGTCGCCCTCGCGGCAGCAGCGCGCGCGCCTCGCTCGAGCGGCGCGACTTCGCGGTGTCCGCCGGGCTCGGCCGGCGGCCAGGAATCGGCGGCGACCTGCGCGCGCGTCCGGCGCCGAGCGCCGCGATCGGCATGCCCGCCGGCGAGCAGTCGGACCACGAGCAGCGCCGACAGGGATCCCGCATCGGAGGAGATCGCCTCATCGAATCCTCACCACGCGTCGCTGCTGCACGCCGCCGCCCGGCGGTGAAGCGCAGGACGTAGACGCCGGGCGCGAGCACGCGACCGCCGTCGTCCTCCTCCGCCCACGCGCGCTCGTGCCGGCCCGCGGGCAGGCTCACGCCCACCAGGGCCGCGCACGCGGCGGCCGGCGGCATCGAAGATCTCGAGCCGCGCCGGTCCCGGCGCCGCGAGCGTCGAAGCGGATCGATCGCCGTCGCGGACATCGGGTTCGGGAAGATCGGCAGCAGCCGGGTGACGCGCGGCAACGCGACGACGCCGCCGGCCGCGACCCACGCCGCGCTGCCGGCGAGCACCTCGAAGCGCGCGGTCCGGGCGCCCGTCGCTCCGGTTCGCTGCGTCGAGACGAGACGCGACCTCGTCGGTGCGCTTCAGGTCGATCACGCGATCGAGCTCGTGGTCGACGAGCACGACCGCGAGTGCTGCGGGGAGACGATCGAGCCCGACGAGCAGGAAGGCGCGCGTCGCGCGCGGCCGCCTCGTCCCCGTCCTCACCACGCCGAGCAGAAGCGGAGGCCCTGGTCTTCCGGATCGACGTCGCGCGGGATCGGCGGGCGCATGTCGACCGTACGCGGCGCCTCGAGACCCGCGGGGTCCAGGAAGCGGAGCGACACCGCCGGTCCCGGTGGCGTGGGCGGCTCGGTGCGATCGAGCGCATCGCGACCCTCGGCGGCGCGGGCGTCGGCGCCGAGGACGTTGCAGGTGTCGGCGTGCCCGTCGCAGGAGACCTGACGCGAAGCTCCCAGTCAGCGTCGATCCTCGCGGCCCGCCGTCGTCGCCACCCTGGCTTTCCACGCGTGCCGTCGGAGCGGCCACGGATCTCCGATCGGGGGCACGCTCAGGTCGACCGCACCGGATCGGGGATTGCGCACCCAGCAACCCTCGAAGGGAGAAAGCGGTCGCGACGTCGACGTTCGAGTACTGCTGCAGGCCTCGTCCCACCCGGTGGGAGGCTCGAGCACGACCGGACCCGACGAGTCGGCCGCGGAGACTCGGCTCCACGCCACCGGGAAAATGAACGGGTCCGCGATCTGGTTCCAGCCGGGCACGAGCGGGATCCAAACGCCGCGGCGGTGGACGTCGAGCGCCCCGGCACCGGGGCGGTGTCCAGCGCGTTCAGCTGCGCCGCGATCAGCCAGAACGACCGCCCCGGCTCGGGATGGAGTGCTAAGTCCGCGGAGGCGGGTCCGACCTCGAGGTAACGATTCGACGCGGGGTCGAAACGGTACAGAGCGCCAGCGCGTCGGATCGGGCGGACCGAACTCGGGCTGATCGGAGAGCAGCGCTCGAGCGAGTGCCCACCGGCTGGTCGAGCTCGAGCGGCACCGAGACCAGCCGGTAGCGCGAGGCCGCGTGCGAGGCCGGGCTCGGCGACGCGGTCGACCGTGACGCGGACGGTCTTGCGCGCGCCGGCATCGGCGCCGGGCGGCTCGATGAGCGTGGTCGCGTGCGTGCGCACGCGGACCCAGAACTGAGGCCGCGCGCGCCACCGCCTCGGCCGGGATGGCCGCCACCGGCGCGACGAAGCCCGGCGAGCTCTCGCGCACCTCGAGCGCTGCGCTGTCGCTGACCGCCGCACCTCCGGCGCGGTAGTGAATCGCGCCCTCGACGAACTCCGCTCCCGCCGGCAGCGTGACCACGATCGGCGTCGCGCGGCCCGCCGGGAACACGCCGCGCTCGTCCGGGACAGCGCTCGCCGAGGTCACCGCGGTATCGGCGCCGCGACCGGATAGAAGTGGACCGTCGCCGGCGCTCCCGGCGGATCGGTGCGCGTCACGTCGCTGTTCTCGACCCTCACGTAGTACTCGAGGCCGGCCTCGTTCACGCTCTGGCTCGGGATCAGCGCGATGAAGTTCGATCCCCTGGCGCACGAGCGGGCGAGCTGTCGGCGAACGCGCGATCGCGCCGCTCGGCCGATGAAGCACCCAGCCGCTCTCGATGCGACGCCGGGCGCCGGGGTCACGACCACCGTGGCGGCCTGGCCGAGCGGAAGCTGGGGCGCCACCGCCAGCAGCTGGGTCTGGAACACGAGGTCGCGCACGTCGACGCCGACCGCGACGTCGAGCGTCGGACGCGCGGGGTCGTTCGAGGCGATCACGATCGGGCCCGGCGGCGACGAGCGGCGCGCGGGGCGCGAGCCGTGCCACGGTCAGGAGGCGCGACGAGTCCGGTGGCACCGTGAGCGGGATCACCGACAGCACCGTGATCGCGGGCGACGGCGGTCGATGCTTCGATCACGAGGGCCTGGCTGCCGGTGTTGGCGATCGTGAGCGGAACCTCGACGGTGTCGCCGAGCGTGACCGTCGCGAACGCGAGGGCCGGCGGCGTCGCCGCGATCGACGGTCGCACCGGGATCACGCGACCGACGTTCTCGAGGTAGGCCGGGACGAACCCGATCAGCCTCGACCCGGCTCGCACCCGAGACCGCGCGCAGGCGCACGACGATCGTCGCGGCGATCGAACGGGACGCGGGTCACGTCCCAGTCGACGGTGTGAGCGAGGCCGCCCGGCGCGGTGGCGAACGGCCTCGCGCGCGCCGCCCGCTCCGAGCGCCAGCGGCTGCCACGGCGACGCGCCGCGGAACTGGTACTCCCCCACGATCGTGAGCGGGTCCGACTCCGACGTCGACGGCGTCGAACGCCAGCGTCACGTGGTGTCGCCGCCGCGCGCGTGGCGTGCACGCGGCGCAGGTGCGCGGGTTGTTGGGGAGCCATCGGGTCGCGCCCTTCGCGCGCGATCCACGGGCTGCGGTTCGCGAACCATGCCGAGTTCCCGAGCACGGCGTCGAGGTCGCCGTCGCGGTCGAGGTCGGCGAGGACGGCGGACCACGAGCTATCGACCGGGACGGTCGACGCGGGCAACGGGTCCAGCCCGCCGCCGTGGTTGAGCGTCACCGTGGCCGCGGCATCGAGGTTGCCGCGGACGAGATCGAGGTCGCCGTCACCGTCGAGGTCGCCGAGCGCCACGCTCACCGTCGGCTCGGTGGGTCCGACCCAGGCCGGGGCCGCGGCGAAGGTCCCGCCGGTGTTGAGGTAGAGGGTCGAGCCCTGGTTGTTGCCGCGAACGAGGTCGGATCGCCGTCGCCGTCGACGTCGCCGACCGCGATGCCGCGCGTGCTTCGACCGGACCGGTCCACGCCGGGCCTGCCGCGAACACGCCGCCGATGTTGAGGTAGAGGTGGCGCCCTGGCCCTCGTTGCCGCGCACGAGATCGAGATCGCGGTCGCCGTCGACATCGACCAGCGCGATCGCGCGGGTGTTCTCGACCGGACCTCGTCCACGCCGGGTGGCCTCGAACGTGCCGCCGGTGTTGCGGAAGAGCGTCGCGCCCTGGGCGAAGTTGCCGCAGTACCAGGTCGATCGCCGTCGCCGTCGATAGTCGCCGATGAGCGCCACCGCGGTGGCGTCGCCGACCGGACCGGTCCAGGCCGGCGCGCCCGGCAGAACCCGCCATCGGTGTCGAGGTAGAGCGTCGATCCCCTGAGCGAGGCTGCCGCGCACGAGGTCGAGGTCACCGTCGCCGTCGACGTCGCCGAGCGCGACCGCGCGTGTTCTCGGCGGGCCCCGTCCAGCTCGGGATCGTGTCGAGCAACGCCGGCGCCGTGCCGCGGTAGAGCGTCGCCGGTGCCGAGCCCCGCGACGGTCGATCGCCGGTCGCCCGTCGATCGCCGACCGCGACCGCGCGCGTGTTCTCGGGTGCGCCGGTCCAGGACGGCGACGGCGCGAGCGGCCGGCGACGTCGAGGTGAGCGTGCTCGCCTGGAGCAGGTTGCGCGCGCACGAGATCGAGGTCGCCGTCGCCGTCGAGTCGTCGGCGAGCGCCACGCTGCGGCTGTCCTCGATCGGTCCGATCCAGCTCGGCGCCGGCCCGAAGCGGCCGCCGGGGTTGAGCGTCAGCGTCGCCGCCCCGTCGTTGCCGCGCAGAAGGTCGAGGCGGCCGTCGTCGTCGACGTCGCCGAGGGCGATCGCGTAGGTCTGCTCGACCGGACCGACGTCCACACCGGCGCGGCCTCGAACGTGCCCCCGACATTGAGCGTGAGCGTCGAGCTCGGCGCCGAGGTTCCCGCGCACGAGATCGAGATCGCCGTCGCCGTCGACGTCGCCGAGCGCGACCGCGCGCGTCCGCTCGACCGGTCCGGTCCAGCTCGGCACCGCCGGGAAACCGCTCGCGGAGTTGAGGAACAACATCGACGGCTGGTTGAAGTTCCCGAGCACGAGGTCGAGCCGGCCGTCGCCATCGACGTCGCTCACCGCGAGCCCGTTGCTCTCGGCCACGGGTCCGGTCCACGCCGAGCGCCGCCTCGAGACCGGCCATTCACGTTGCGGTACATGGTCGAGCCGGGGTTCAGGTTGGCGAGGATCAGGTCGAGGTCGCCGTCGCCGCCGTCGACGTCGGCGAGCGCGATCGCGCGCGACTGCTCCGGGTTGTCCGCACCACACCGGCGCGCTCTCGAACACCCCGCCGGTGTTGAGGTACAGCGCGTGGCGCGGCCCGTGTCGTGGGCACGGACGAGGTCGAGGTCGCCGTCGCCGTCGACGTCGCCGAGCGCGACGCAGCGCGTGGCTTCGATGGGACCGCTCCACGCCGGGGCGCTGGCGAACACGCCGCCGACGTTGAGCGTCAGCGTGGTCGGCAGGTTGAAGCAGGCGCGCGCACGAGATCGAGATCGCCGTCGCCGTCGACGTCGCCGAGCGCGATGCCGCGCGTGTCCTCGACCGGGGAGGTCCAGACCGGAACGTCCGGAAAGATGGTCTCCGCCGCCGCGGCTCGGGGCATCGCGACCGTCCCGACGAGCGCGGCGATCGCTGCCGCCGCGCCACACCGGAGGGTGCGCGAACCGGTGGCGCGGGCGCTCGAGGAGTCGGGGAGCGCGCGAGCATCGAGTCCGGACGCTACTCGATCCGGAGGATCCTCGTCGCCACGGTCTGGCCGTTCGCCGTGAGCCGGGCGAAGTAGACGCCGGCAGCGCGTGCGCGTCGCCGACTCCGCCGCTCCAGTCTCGCCTCGTGCTCGCCGGCGGCGTCGTTCGCCCTGGGCCAGCGCGGCCAGGCGACGACCGGTCGATCGTCGAGGATCGCGAGGTCGACGCGCGACTCGCGCGCGGCAGTGTGTAGGCGAGGCGGCAGGTCGCGCGCGAGGGCTGGGCGCCGACCACGCGCAGCGAGAGATCGGTCGCGAGCGCCTGATCACCGGCATCCAGGCGTCCCCGCCGGTCCGGTCGTGAAGGCGGAGCCGGCGAACGCCTGATCGACCGCCTGCACGCCCCAGTGGACCACGCCGCCCGCGAAGGCGGAGCGCGGCAGCGTCCACTGCGTGGTTCTGTCCGACGTTGCCGGTCTGCGCCACGCGCGCGGTAGCCGTTGGCTGAGGTTCGCCATCGGCGCCATCACGTTCGGCGTTCCCGCGGCGGTGCCCGCCCACAGGTTGTAGCTCAGGCCCGCTGACGTGGCGTCTGCGTGCCGGTCGAGGAGCCCCAGTGGAAGGTGACCGTCGTCGCGGTCGCCGTCACGAACAGACTGGTCGGCGCGGTTGGCGGCGTGTTCGCCGCACCGCCCGCGACGCGGTAGATCCGGTGCACCGGAACTGATCGAGCCCTGGTCGTCGCCGCCCGCGGCCATCAGGTCGAGATCGCCGTCGAGATCGAAGTCCCCCAGGCGAACCCGCAGTTGTAGAAGTTTGGCATCCCGGCGCTGGCATTGCTGAAGCCCGGGCGTTGTTGTGGTAGACGGCGCCGAAGCCGATCGATCGCCGGTGGTGCCCCCGAGCGCGAGATCGATGTGGCCGCCGTTGTCGTAGTCGCCCCACTTGACGGTGCGGCATAGTCGACGCCCTCGATCACGGAGCCGTCGTTGGCGAAGCTGCCGAGCGTGTTGCGGAAGACCCTGAGGTGTTGCTGCCGCTCAACACCGCGTCGGGATCGCCGTCGTTGTCGACGTCGCCGAAGTCGACCGCCCCGTTCATCACCGGCGGCAGCTCTCGACGCCACCGCGCTCAGAGCGCCGGCGGTGTTGCGGTGAGCGTGGTCACCTGGTTGAACGTGGCGTCGAAGCCTGCGACGAGGAGGTCGAGATCGCCGTCGAGGTCGTAATCGGCGGCGCCTGACGGCAGGCGTAGCGCACGCCAGGAGTCCCGCGCCGGCGTCGGCGAAGGCGCCGGCGGTGTTGCGGTAGATCCGGGCGACCGGGGCCGAGCCGTTGTAACCGGCGATCGCGAGATCGAGGTCGCCGTCGTTGTCGAAGTCCGCCCACACCAGCCCGCCGTCGGAGACGCCCTCGAGGCCGGCGCCGATGTCCGCGAACGTGCCGCCGGTGTTGCGGTAGATCCTCGCGATCAATCCGTTGTCGGACTGGCCTGCGATCGCCAGCGTCGAGATCGCCGTCGCGGTCGAAGTCGCCCCAGGACAAGGAACCGGTGCTGACCGCGGCCCCGGCGGGAAGCGCCGAGGCGTCGGCGAACGTTCCCGCCGTGTTCCGGTAGATGCGCGCGATGCGCCCCGCGTCGGTATAGCCGGTCACCGCGATGTCGAGGTCGCCGTCGTTGTCGTCAGTCGCCCCAGGCCAACGAGGCCTCGTAGAAGCCGGTCAATCCGGCGCCGATGTCCGTGAAGGTGATCGCGGCGCCCGCCGGGCGGGTCGCGGCGGGAACAAGCACGAGCAGGGCGAGCGCGATCGGTGCGGTGGACCTCATGGGGTGCTCCCAGGCTGGAGGGCAAGCTGGAATTGTGCGAAAAGACGCGCAGCAATTTGTAGGCGATGGCGCGCGGCCGAGGCGAGGCCGAACGGGATCTCGACCATGACCCGCCTCCATCGGCCCCGAGTGTTCGTTCATGACGGAGACGGCGTTCCGTCGCGGCTCGCACCGGCGACGGTTTTGAAGCACGGCCGGAGCCAGCGCGAGCCGGCCAGGCCCGATCGCGTGTGGTTCCTTGTCGAGACCGGACACGGTGACGGCATGGGCCGTGAATTTCGCCCCGGTCCGGAACGGCCTCGTCCCCTCTTCTATATGAGGCGGGGAACCCCACCGGGCACGGCCTGTGCACCGGCCGGCGGAAACCTCATGCATCCTCGACTGCGTCGTTTGGGCTCCCGGTTTCCGCCCGCGCTGGCGCTGGGGCTCGCGACTCGCGATCCTCGCCGGCGGGCGTCGCGCAGTTCGTCTGGCGGCGTGTCCGCGCTGCGCGCGCTGCGCGCGACCGGGCCGAACTGGCTCGTTTCCTTCCCGCGTGTTCTCGAACGGCGTGCCGCTGGTCCCCGGACGCGCCGCCTCAGAGGCATACCTCGGCGCCGAGCTCGCGGCGCGCGACTATCATGAGGTCGCCGCACCCGCGGTCACGCCCGGGACCTACGCGCGCGGCGCCGGCGTGCTCGAGATCGTACTGCGCGGGTTCCCCGACGAGCCCGACCCGGAGGGCGGCGAGCGGACCCGAACGGGTGAGCGTGCGCATGCGGCGGAGGGACGCATCGTCGCGGTGCGGCGCGAGGGCGCGGTGCCCGGCTCGATGCCGCCCGACCTCGCGCATCCCCGCGGCTCGAGCCCGCGTGCTGGTGTCGATGATCTTCGACGACGAGCGCATGTGGCGATCGTGGGCTCTCGCTCGAGCGCGTGCCGAAGGCCGTGCGCGCGGCGATCATCATGGCTCGGAGGACCGCCGCTTCTACCGTCACGGCGGCTTCGATCCACGCGGCGCGGCGCGGGCGCTGACGGTGAACCTCGTGAGCCACGGCGCGCCAGGGCGGCAGCACGATCACGCAGCAGCTCGCTCGCGGGCTGTTCCTCGGCCGCAAGCGAACGTCGTCGCGCGCAAGCTGGCCGAGAGTCCCACTCTCGTTCGGGCTCGAGGTGATGCTGTCCAAGGACCAGATCCTCGAGATGTACCTGAACTCGGTGTACTGGGGACAGGCGCAAGGGTTCTCCATCGGCGGCATCGCGCAGGCGGCGCAGTGGTACTTCGCGGCGCCGATCGAGTCGCTCGACGTGCTCGAGGGGCGACGCTCGCGGCGATGATCCCCGCCCCCAACGCGCTCGATCCGTTCGAGAATCCCGAGCGCGTGCGCGAGCGGCGGAATACGGTGCTGAACGACATGGTCGAGACCCACGACCTGCCGGCGGCGACGGCGGCGACGCTCGCCGCCCGGCCGCTCGGCCTGAGGCGCGGGCGCACGCCGGTCGAGCGGTTTCCTCCTACTCGGGCTACGTCCAGGCCCACCTCGATCACGTGCTGCGCCGCGCCGCCGGCGCGCCACCAGGGCTGGTCGGTGTTCACGACGATGGACGTGGCCTGGCAGGCCCAGGCCGAGGAAGAGATCGAGCGCGGGCTGGAGGGCCTCGACGCGCTCCGAGCAGGCGGCAGCCGCGCCTCAGGGCGCGTTCGTCGCGCTCGATCCGGCGACCTCGACCGTGGTCGGGCGATGGTCGGGGGCCGGGCGATGGAGACCGGGCGATTTCAACCGCGCCAGGCAGGCGAGGCGGCAGACCGGCTCGGCGATCAAGCCCATCGTCTACGCCGCCGCGGCGCTCGTCGAGCCCGGTCGGGATCACGCCGGCCACCACGCTGCCGGACACGCAACGCGTCGTTCGGTCGCGGCCGCTGGGCGTGGCAGCCGAGGAACTACGACGGCTCCTACCACGATGAGGTCACGGTGGCGAAGGCGCTCGGCAGTCGCTCAACGTCGCGACCGCGAACCTGGTGGACATGATCGGACCGAATCAGGTCGCGCGCGCGGCCGAGCGCTTCGGCGCTCGGGCGGCTCAAGCCGGTGACGAGCATCGGGCTCGGCAGCAACGAGGTCTAGCCTGGTCGAGCTCACCGCACGCCTTCGTCGCCTTCGCGGTCGCGCGGCCGGTGCGGCGACCCTCGCCGATCCGCGCGGTCGTCGACGGTCGCGCCCGCCACCCGCTGCTCACCGCGAGCGACAGCGCCACCGACGCCATGCCCGCGGGCATCGCGTCGCTGATGACCGGCCTGCTCGAGAACGTGGTGCGCTACGGCGTCGCGCAGCCCGTTGCGATCGGTCTACGGCTTCGACCGTCCGGTCGCGGGGAAGACTCGGGCACCACCGACGACTTCAAGGACGCGTGGTTCGTGGGCTTCACGCCCGACGTCGTCGCCGGCGTGTGGGTCGGCTAGCGACCGCCCGCGCAGCATCGGACGCCAGGCCGCCCATACGGCGCTGCCGCTGGGCGCGCGCGGTCGGCCGCATGCTCGATGGCTTTCCCCCCACGCCGTTCCCGACCGACGGCGAGCTCGAGTGGGTCGACATCGATCCCTGGACCGGCTGCCTCGCCGACAGCCTGACGCCGATCGAGAGGTGCCGTTCCTCGCACGGCACCCACCCGCTCGCCAGCTGCCACCCGTTCGCCTACGAGTACCTCTACGAGGCGGCGGACACCTCTGGCGCGACAGTCCTGGACGGCGACGCGCGACACGCTCGAGCGCGAGCAGCCCGAGCCGCCGGAGGAGCCGGCGATCGAGCCGGCGGAGCCCGAGCCGCCGGACGTCGAGACCGACTCGCTCACCGACTCCCACCGAGACTCAGCGTCCGAGATAGCGCGCGTCACCGTTCGTGAACGAATCCCGTGAAGCGCCCGTGAATCATCGCGCGTCGCAACGGGCACGGTCGATGCTCCGTACAGCGCCCGACGCCTGCGCGGGGGCGATCGCACCCGCGTCGCACTTCAATCGGGGTGACCTCGCTGGCGATCTCGCTCCACCCGCATCGACTGCAGCGCGTATCGCGACATCGCGAAGCTCTTCATGAAGTACGGCCTTCATCGGCGCCGCGTTCAGCGCGGTCATCCTGATCGCCGACATCCTTCTCGCCACGACGTGCAGACCGACAAAGCGGCGCCTGCACGATCGGATCAGAGTTCAGCGCATGGCCGAGCGCGGATCGGGAACCGTGTAGCCTCTCGCGGCCGCCTCCCGGACTTGCGCGCTCCGTGTACGGTGTTCGGGTGGGCCGACCAATTTCTCAGGCATGTCCATTCGTGCGGTGAAGCGGATCGTGGAGGCTCAGCCAACGGTCGAAGGTGCGGGTCAAACTGCAAGCCGGGCGTTCGGATTCGGTGATACGGCCGAGACCGACCCGTTCCTCCTGCTCGATGACTTCCGCAACGAGCGGCCGGACGACTATCATCGCCGGCTTCCCGTGGCATCCGCACCGCGGCATCGAGACGATCACCTACGTGCTCGCGGGCACCGTGACGCACGGCGACAGCCTCGGGCAACGTCGGCACGCTCGGCGCCGGCGACATCCAGTGGATGACGGCGGGCGCGGCATCCTGCACCAGGAGATGCCGCACGGTGATGCCGACGGCCGCATGCACGGGTTCCAGCTCTGGGCGAACCTCCCTCGTCGCTCAAGCTGACGTCGCCGCGCTACCAGGACGTGCCGCCGAGCGCGATCCCCGAGGTGATCGACGACGACGGCACGCGCGTGCGCGTGGTCTGCGGCGAGCTTCTGGGGCAGCGACCGGTCCGGTCGACGGCGTCGCCGCGGAGCCGAGCTACCTCGACGTCTCGGTGCCGCCGGGCACGGCGCAAGACGCTCGCGGTGGACACGCGGCGCAACGCGTTCGCGTACGTCTTCGAGGGCGACGGCATCTTCCGCGACGCCTCGCCGCCGCAGGGCGTGCTCACCGACCGGCCCGGCCCGGTCGAGCACGTGGTCCGCGAGCAGCGCCGGCGATCGCTCGCTGGTGCTGTTCGACTCGCGGCGACGAGGTCGTCGGTGCAGGCCGGTGAGCGCGGGCATCCGCTTCCTGCTCGTGTCCGGAAAGCCGCATCGAGGAGCCGGTCGCGTGGTACGGGCCGATCGTGATGAACACCCGCGAGGAGCTGGCCCGGGCCTACCAGGAGCTTCGGGACGGGACGTTCATCACGCCCTAGCCGTCGGACTTCGCGAAACTCCTGAAGAAGAATCCACACCGGCGGGACCGGACGCGGAACGCGTCATGCGTTCTCGCTTCCCGATGGAACCACACGATCGCGACGGTCGCGCGCGGCTCGGTGAGGTTTCTCCGAGCTTCCGCGATCTCAACATGGATGTGGCGGGCGTGCTCCGCGACATGGCGCGCCGTCCACTCCTCCCCATGCGCGGGTCGCCTACAAGCGCGCGGCGCAGGCGGTGCTCGCGCTGGACGACTCGTCGCCGGGGATGGCGGGCGCGCCGCCAGCCCCTTCAAGATCTCCGGAACATCGGGCCGGCCAGCGAGCGGCTGATCTCGCGAGTGTCTGGATTTCGGCCACAGCCCGACGGTCGAGCGCGCGATCGAGGGGCAGTGGCCGGCGCGATGAGGTCGAGAGCGTCCACACGCTGGCGCGGACACTTCCTGAGCCGCGCCGGAGCGCGGCAGCGATCCTGAGCGTCGCGCTCGCCGGCGTGGTGAGCCGCGACGACTACCGCGGCGATCTCCAGATGCACACCGAGTGGAGCGACGGCGCCGGAGCGTCGAGGAGATGGTCCGCCGCCGCGCAGGGCGCGGCTACCGCTAAGAGTCGCGGTGAGCGATCATTCGTACGGCCTCCGGATCGCAGGCGGCATGAGCATGGACGCGGCGCGCGCCAGCACCGCGAGATCGACCGTCTCAATCGCCTCCGGAACGCCGGCGTTCACGTGATCAAGGCGATCGAGGCCAACATCCCGACCACCGGCGGCCTCGACATGACCCCGGAGGAGCTGAACGAGTTCGAGCTCGTGCTCGCGGCGCCGCACTCCGAAGCTGCGCCGGCCGGAGGATCAGACCGAGCGCATGGTCGCGGCGGTGCGCTCGCCGTGGGTTCACGTCCTCGCGCATCCGCGCGGGCGCATGTACTCGCGGCAGGGCGTGCTCGCGTGCTGGGACGAGGTGTTCGCCGCGGCGAGCCGGAACGGCGTCGCGATCGAGCTGGACGGCGATCCCTACCGGCAGGACCTCGACTACGCCCTGGCCAGGCGCGCGCTCGAGGCCGGCTGCCTGTTCGCTCTCGACAGCGACGCCCACTCGGGAGCGGAACTCTGGTATTCGGAGATCGCGATCGCCCACGCGCGCCTCGCCGGCATTCCGCCCGAGCGCGTGATCAACACCTGGCCGGCGGAGCGCCTGCTCGCCTGGGCGGCGAGGAAACGTCCCACCCTCTCCTCACGTCCCCCGAGCGCGCCCGCTCCGGAGTAAGAGCTTCACCTCCTTGTAAGGATGTCCGCGCGAGGTCTGGCCTCGCGGTGTCGATCCGGCGCAACCGCTCGCCAGATCACGACGACCGTGTGGCATGGAAGGTGCGGTTTCGAGCCGGCGCAGAGCGACGCCGCGTTGATCGCGTTGCTCGCCTCGTGGGACCGCATGGTCGAGCAGATGGACGAGATCCTGAGCGGCCTCTCCGACCGCCACCCCGAAGCTGCGAGGGACAGTCCGCGCCCATGCCCACTACATGGCCCGAGCTGCATTGCCGCCATAGTCCTTCTCGACGCACGCCTCGGGACGAGGCGAAGCGTGAGAGCACGGCCTTGAAGCGATCTTCCAGCGACGTCCCGCGCAACGTCCGGCAGAGGACGGCCGCGCTTCGAAGCTGGTCGCCGCGGTAGCCGAGATGTCGCAGGCCGCTGATCAGATCGAGCTCGATCTCGCGTTCGGTGTCGTCGATCTCGTCGATGATCGCCGCATCGACGGTCTCGGATCCCATCGACACTGCCGCAGGTTCCGACGCGCGGTCTGCGCACCGCGTGTCGCCCCGCGGCGAGCTGTCTCACGCTTCGCCTTCATGAACCCGGTCCCGAACACACGCTCGGCTTCCAGCTGGTTGTGTCCCCGGCAGCGCAGGCGGAGATTGTCGACCGTCGCCTGACCGCCTCGCGCGACGGGATCGACGTGATCGAACTGGAGAGTGTCTCGGCTTCGCAGCGCTTGCCGGTCTCGCTCACGAAGCGTGCAGCGGCCCTGATCGCGCTGGGTCACCTTGCGTCTCACGTCGGCCGGGATGTAGCGCGGATTCCCCGAGGTCGTCCGCCCGGCCGGGGCCGCGAGGTGGTGGCGAATTTGCGCTCTCGAGCTGAGCGATCGCGAGATCCAGCGCGCGATCGAGTGCCCCGGCGAGGTCATGGGTTGGGATCCGGTGGCTCAAGAGCGCCTGGAGGTAGCGCAGCTTGTCGTGCGTCTCCTGCCCGATCGTGACCTGGAGCGCGAAGCGCTGCGGGAGAGGGCTCGACCATGGTCCGCTCAGTTGGAGCCTCAAGTGGCCCCGGGGCCACCTCCGCCGGTCCCGCAGCCTGTTCGCAGCGACCCCACGGTTCTCAGTGGCCCCGGGGCCACCTTGTTCGGCGATCGGCCTCAGGTCCGTGGGTCGGTCCAGGCTGGGAAAGCGATCCGCGAGCATCCGCTCGATTTCTGACCGGGTCTTGTGAGCGGCCGCGCACGAGGAGCTCCTTCGCCGTATCGGGCCCCAGATACGGCTTCAGTAGCAGGACCGCGCTGGGATTCAATCGGCCGTCGGCCACCATCTCGAAGATCGTCGGGGAAATCGCGCGCCACGCGGGCGACGCGGATGCGCTTGAGCGCGGTGTCCTCCGACATGCGCAGCTCACGGATGCAGTAGTCGAGCATGGAAGGGAAACGCCGCCGGCAGGTAGAGCTTGCGTTCATCGACCTCCGCCAGGTGAGCCAGCAACTCCGCCGTGGTGGCGCGATCCCGAGCGGCGAGCGAGGACAAACCGGAGAGCAATGCACCATCGCTGAGATGCGAGAGCGAGTAGCAACGCATGGAACGTCCATCCGCGGGGGCGGGACGTGGGGGCGTCGGTCAATGCGTTTGTATCACGAGGTATTTCGGCGCTCCGCACGGCCTCTACACGACGCGCCAATCCCGATGACCCGCATTTCTTCGTGAGGCGGAGCAGTGGTCGCGCGTACGGCCACGAGGGAGTATGCAGGCGACACGGTTCAAGAGAGACGACGCACCTGCAACAAGCTGCGCCTCATCAGCGAGTCAATAGCATAGTTTTCAAAACCACGTGTCGCCGCGCGGGGCCCGCGTTGAAAACGGGGGCTGCCAACGCGCGGGCGGGCGCCGCCAACACGGCGCACATGAGCGGGTGCGGGCCTCTATTTCTATGAGAAGTCTTCTTCCGGGCCGGGCCAGCGCTGACAACACGGTGCACATGAGGGCGTGCGGGCCTCTATTCCTATGAGAAGTCTATTTCCCACGGCGTCGCCGCGCTACGCCACCGATCACCACGAAGATTGCCCGCGCTCGCGCTGGTTGCCGCCGGCACCTTTGCTCCAGAGCCCGTGCGCGCTTCCATTTCTATGAGAAGTCCTTTCCGGCCAGTGATCGGCCGAACACCGCGCCGCCGCGCCCACGCAACCGTGACTCTGAAGCGCGAAGCGGACTCGCGCATCCTGCGGCCCACATGCCGAACGTGCGCTCCGAAGTCACCGACATCGACTCTTCGAAGGACCTGGCCCAGCGCCTGCGGCCTACGCTGCTGCGCGGCGCGGTGTTGACCATGGGCGATCCGGGGTACGAGGAATCGCGCACGGTGTGGAACGCCATGATCGACCGGCGGCCGGCGGTGATCGCGCGCTGCGTCGGTGTGGGCGACGTCGTCGCCGGCGTTGCGCTTCGCGCGCGAGCACGGCCTGACGCTCGCGATCAAGGGCGGCGGCCACAACATCTCGGGCCTCGCGACCTGCGACGGCGGGCTGATGCTCGATCTCGGCGCGATGCGCGGCGTGTGGGTCGACTCCGGAGCGCGGATCGCTCACGCGCAGCCGGGATTGCCTGCTCGGCGACGTCGATCGCGAGACCCAGCTCCACGGTCTCGCCGCGACGCTCGGGTTCGTGTCGAACACCGGCATCGCCGGCCTCACGCTGGGCGGCGGGTTCGGCTACCTGACCCGGCGCTCCGGCTGGACGTCGCGACACGGTGGTCGAGATGGAGGTCGTCACCGCCGACGGCCGGATCGTGCGCGCGAGCGAGCGCGAGCATCCGGACCTGTTCTGGGGTCTGCGCGGCGGCGGCGGCAACTTCGGCGTCGTGACGCGTTTCGACTACCGGCTCGCCCCGCTCGGTCCCGAGATCGTCGGCGGCGCGATCGCCTGGCGCGACGAGCGCGCGCCCCGAGGTTCTCGAGACGCTCCGCGCGCGTGATGGCCGACGCACCCACCGAGGTCACGGCCGGCGCGGTGATGCGGCCCGCACCTCCGGCGCCCTGGCTCTCCCCCGAGGTCCACGGCCAGGGGATCATCATGCTGGCGGTGTGCCACAGCGGCTCGATCGCGGACGGCGAGCGATGGGTGGCCCCACTCAAGGCGCTCGGCGGCGCGGTCGGCGACATCGTGCAGCGCCGTCCGTACGTGACGCAGCAGAGCCTGATCGACGCCACCCAGCCCAAGGGCCGTCGTTACTACTGGAAGTCGGAGTACCTTCCGGCGCTCTCACCCGACCTGCTCGAGCGGGTGGTGCCGCACGCGCGCGCGATCGGCTCGCCCCACTCCGCGGTGATCCTGTTCCCGCTCGGCGAAACGCTCGCTCGCCTGCCGGCGGATCACTCCGCGGTCGGCAACCGCGACGCGCGCTGGGTGCTCAATCTCACCGCGTCCTGGGAACGGGCCGAGGAGGACGCCACGCACATCGAGTGGGCGCGCGCGGCGTGGCGCGATCTGCGGACGTTCTCGACCGGCGGCACGTACGTCAACTTCCTCACCGAAGAGGAAGCGAGCGAGCGCATCCAGTCGGCCTACGGGCCGAACCTCGAGCGGCTGCGCGAGGTGAAGCGGCGCTGGGATCCGGAGAACCGGTTCCGGATCAACAAGAACATCACGCCGTGACGGGTGAGGCGATCGCCCCGCGTGAGCGTGCGACGTTCGGTCCGGTACGACGAGTGACCGCTACTCCATGCGCGCCCAGCGCACCAGGGCCTGGCGGTCGTCCTCGGTGAGCCGGGCCTCGGGATGCAGGGCGAGGTAGTTCGGGAGCGGCATCTTCTTCCGCCCGACCTGCTTCGCGATGCCCTTGAAGATGTCGTCCTGCTTCTCGAAGTCGAACGTGGGCCACTCCGAGAAGTTGACCTCGTCACGCCCCTCGTGCACGTCGTGCGCGACCAGCCACGATACCGGAGCGACGTGGCTGTACCAGGGCCAGCGGGTGCGGTTCGAGTGGCAGTCGTAGCAGGCGCGCTCGATGATCTGCTGCACCCGGAGCGGCGCCTCGACCTCGGCCTGAACGGGTGGATTGTCTCGCCGGACGGGAATCAACTGGATGGCGACCGCGACGGCCAGCGTCGCGATCGCCACCCGCGCCGGCGTGACGCGTGGTCGCCTCACTTACCGCCCTGGGCCTGTTGCAGCTGCATCTTGGCCCAGCGGTTGTTGGGATCGATCTCGAGCGCCTTCTGGAAGCTCGCGATCGCGGCGGGCTTGTCGCCCTTCGCCATCTGCACCCGCCCGAGCACGACGTAGGCGTTGGCGTCCTTCGGGTTGAACTCGAGGTTCAGGTTGATCAGCTTGGTCGCCGTGTCGTAGTCCTGCTTCGATTCGGCGAGCCGGCCGGCGACGTCGTTGAGCGGCGCGGCGGAGAAGTCGTAGGCCGCCGTGCCGTAGTAGTGGGTGCGCAGGTCGCGGTAGCTCTGGATCGCGGCGTCGCCGCCCTTCTCCGACACCGTCCGCATCATCACCGCGTTCAGTGTCTCGGGGTGCTTGACGCCGTGGTGGCAGGTGACGCAAGCGACGCGAATCGAGTCCTTGAACGCCATCTGGGCGAGCTGCTCGTTGATCGCCGCCGTCATCTTCATCATCTTCCGCGCCGCTTCCTTCTCGGGCTTCTTGTCGGACGCGAAGTCGAGCTCGTCCGAATCCGGAGCCTTCGGCGCGTGGCACCCGCCGCAGGTCAAGCCGAGGGCCCCGGCGTAGCCGCGCATGATGTCGACCACCTCGCGGCGCGGCATGTCCTTGGGCAGCACCTTGAGGTTCTTGGGTTTCTCGTCCGACTGGGCCAACGGCTGGCCGAGATGAACGAGCGTCATGGCGGCGAACAGCAACATGGCGAACACGAAGAAGCGGGCGAAGACTTTCATGGAGCCGGTCCCCTGATGGAGTCGTTCGAACTCGACGGCGCGGCGATCGCCGATTGTCTTCAAACTCGCGCCGGTTTACAACTCGTCCGCCGCTTCGTCCGCCTTTTCCCGCTCGTCATCATCCAGTCGCTCGCTGACCTTCGCCCCACCGGTCTCCGCGGCCTCACCCGCCGATGCATGCCCCGACTCGGCGAAGGCCGCGAACGTCGAGCGCAGGCCACGGACCAGCGCGTCGCGATCCGCCGTGCTCAACCTCGCCTCGGATGCATCAGCGAGGTAGTCGCGAGGCGGCATCTCGCCCTCGGCCACGCTCTTCGCCGCCTCCCCGGCGGCTTCGGCAACGTCCTCGATCGCCGGGGTGAAGGCGGTGAAATTGAGCGCGCGTCGGCCTTCATCGACGTGGTTCTGGATCCTCCACGACCAGGGAGCGATCGAGGCGTACCACGGCCAGCGTGTCCGGTTGCTGTGGCAGTCGTAACAAGCGCGACGGGCCAGGTCCTGAGTCGCCGACGTATCGAAGGCGACACGCTGGCCGTCGGGCGGGTTCAGTGGTGGCGTCCATAGGGCACGAGCTGCGCCACGGCGAGGATCGCGACCAGGGTCACGAGGGCGGTCGAAACGGCGCGAAGTCGGTTCATGGGATCCTCCGGTGTGGGTTCCTGACACCGGCAACCCTGTGCCGCACCGACGATTCCCGCCATCCGGCGGATGCCCGATAGTCCGCTCACAACTCCTGATCGATGGGCGGGTGCGACGGATGACGGAGCCTTCATTCGACGAACGGGCGACCCGAACGCGCTTCGTCGTGGCGTGGCTGCTGGTCGGCATGGTGATCACCGGGGCCTGGGACCTCGCCACGGATTCACCCCGGATCTGGAGGAGCGCTCACGCCGTCATCGAGGTCGCCTTCGTCCTCCTGGCCGCGATCTCGGCCATCCTCCTGATGCGCGGCTGGCGCGAGACCGAGCGATCGCTGTCCGGCGTGAGCGCGGCGCTCTCGACCCAGAAGGCCGAGCGCGACCACTGGAAGCGTCTGGCCGAGACCGCGCTGCGCGGCCTGGGCGAGGCGATCGACCAGCAGTTCGACGCCTGGTCGCTCACCCCGGCGGAAAGGGAAACCGCCCTCCTGCTCCTCAAGGGTTCTCGCACAAGGAAGCGGGCCGGCTGACGCGGCGAAGCGAGCGCACCGTTCGCCAGCACGCGGTGAGCGTCTACCGCAAGGCCGGACTGGCGGGTCGCGCCGAGCTGGCCGCGTTCTTCTTCGAGGACATGCTGCTGCCCTCGGCGACCGCGGCCTCGACGCCGCGCGACTAGCGCGACGACCGGAAGGCGCTCGTCGAGACGGTTCGGGCGGCGTCGAGCATGATCGTCCTCAGCTCCGCATAGTTCGCGCTGTCCGCCAGGGTGTGCCCGGCCAAGGTGTACGTGCGGATGATCTTGTTGTCCGCGTCGACCACGACCACGTCCTCGATCGACGCCTGCCACCTGGCCCACACCTGGGCGGCCGGCGTGTCCTGGAGCCACGGGAGGGTCCGACCCGCGCACATGAGGGGATTGTCGCCCTCCTGGCCGGCATCGTTCACGCCGAGCAGATGCACGCGGAGCGGGGTGGCGACGGTGTCGACGTCGTGCTGCATGCGATCGAGGAACCCGAACTGGGTCCGGCAATACGTTCAGGTCGCGTGCCCGAAGTACCAGGCGGAGACGGCGCCGAGATGACCGCGGGGCGAGACGCTCCGGCCGGAGGTGGCGGAGTTCGGGTTCACGTCGGACAGCGTGAAATCGGGCACCAGCGACTCGGGCGGCAGCGGCTGGCCCAGGTGCGAGTGGTCGTGGCTACATCCCGGAGCCAGGATCAGGCCGGCCGCGAGCAAGAGGCCCGGGAGGCGCGCGGCGCGGCCGCGCGGTGAGGAGTCATGGGGTGACACTGTACCAACGGTCCGGCGACGGCGGTAGCTCGGGACCCCGCTTTCCGGCGCGGACCGGTCGCACCGTAGGGCTTGCCACGCGCGGCGGCGCGTGTATGTTTCTGGACGTCTCACCCACCGATCCGCGTTACGCTCCCGGCGGCGCCGCACCTCCGGGTCGCGCCACGACGGACGGACTCATCCACAGGGAGGTTCGCGATGGTCCGGAAGCGAGCGAAGAGGAAGACGAAGCGAGCGGTGCGCAAGGTGGTGCGCCGCAAGAGTGCGAAGAAGGCGGTGAAGAAGGCGGTGCGTCGCGTGAAGCGCGCGGTCGCTCGCCGTCGTGTCCGTCGCGTGGTGCGGCGCGTGGTGCGCCGGCGCCGACGGGCGGTGCGCAAGGTGGTCCGTCGCGCGCGCGTGGTCGGCGGCGTGCGTCGTCGTCGCGTTCGGCGCGCCGTGCGCAAGGCGGTGCGTCGCGGCCGAAGGGCCTCGAGATGAAGCGAGCCGGCGACACCTCGGAATCGTCGGCGCGGCTTCGCTCGCGCCTTGCCCAAGAGAAGGGAGACCTGATGAGAAACCTGTCTCGTGCGCTGATCGGGGTCGCGGTCCTGGTCTGCTGGCGATCCCGCGACTCGCCGCCGCCCGTGGTACGTCAGCGGCGTGGGCGGCACGATGTACTTCGCGGACTTCCGCTGCGCGCCCAGAACCACGTTCCGTTGCCGCTCGAAGACGGCAGTTACTTCGGGGCCCGGGTCGGCTGGCAGCTGCGTCCGCGCTGGGCGGTGCAGGCGGCTCGGCGGTTGGTCCTCGACGCAGATCGACAACACCGCCGGCACCGGCGGCGAGGACGTGAAGGTCAAGCACTACGCCGGCGACATCCTGTTCTCGCCCTTCGCGTGGGACCGCGCCGATCTGTTCCTCAACGTCGGCGGCGGCTGGATCCAGCACAAGCCCGACAACACCGACGAGCGTTCCGGCAGCACGCTCGACTATGGCGGCGGCCTCCGGTTCTGGTTCAGCGACTGGCTCGGCCTGGACCTTCGAGGCGCGCAACATCCTGTTGCTCGAGAAGCAGGGCTCCGAGTCCCACCTCAACGATCTCGCGCTCGCCGGCGGCCTGACCTTCGGGTTCGGACGCAAGGGGCCGACACCGACGGCGACGGCGTGCCCGACAAGGACGACCAGTGCGCGAACACCCCGCACGGCGCTGGTCGACGTCAGGGATGCCCGACCGACGCGGACGGCGACGGCGTGCTACGACGGTTCCGACAAGTGCGCGTCCACGCCGCGCGGGGCCACCGTCGATTCGTCCGGGCTGTCCCAAGGATACGGACGGTGACGGGGTGCTCGACGGCATCGACCAGTGCGCCGACACCCCGGCGGGCGCCACGGTCGACGCGCGGGGCTGCCCGGTCGACAGCGACGCGGACGGAGTTCCCGACGGCATCGACCAGTGCGCGAACACACCTCGGGCGCCCATGTCGACGCGCGCGGTTGCCCGATCGACTCGGACAGCGATGGCGTTCCCGACGGCATCGACCAGTGTCCGGACACTCCCGCCGGCACGGTGGTGACGCCGACCGGCTGCTCGCAGAGCGTGGCCGAGAAGACCGCGGAGCTGAAGAGCACCGGATGATCCGGCTCGGCAACATCAACTTCGCGACCGGCAAGGCCACCCTCACGCCGGATTCCTATCCGGTGCTCGACGATCGTCGCGCAGGTGCTCCGGTCCTACCCGCAGCTCCAGATCGAGATCGGCGGACACACCGACTCGAAGGGTTCGGCGTCGTCCAACCAGAAGCTCAGCCAGAAGCGGGCGCAGGCCGTGCACGACTACCTCGTGAGCAAGGGCCTCCCCCGATGCGCAGCTGAGCGCGAAGGGCTACGGCGAGTCGAAGCCGATCGCGCCGAACAAGACCGCGAGCGACATGGCCAAGAACCGCCGCGTCGAGTTCAAGGTCCTGAACAAGGAGGCGCTCGACCAGAAGTAGACGTTCGTTCGCACACGGCGGCACCTCGTCGATTCGGGCGGGTGCCGTCACCATTTCTCTCCCGATCACCAGCGGTGGAGCAGCTTCCACCAGGCCACGCCGAGCGTCATCCAGATCAGGAGGTTGGCCAGCGAGGCGAGGAAGCCCACGCGCCACCACGTCGACTGCGGCACGTACCCGGCGCCGTAGTAGATCGGGCCGGGCGTCGTGCCGTAGTGGGTGAGGCTCGCCATGAGATTCGATCCGTAGGCGAGCGACAGCACCGCGATCCCGGTCGGCACGCCGGCGGCGATCATCACCGCGAGGAACGGAACGTACATCGCCGTCGCGTGCGCGGTGATGCTGGCGAAAGCGTAGTGGGCGTAGAAGTAGACGAGCAGCAGCACGAGCAGCGCCCCCCACGGCCAGCCGTGCGCGAAGGTCGCGACCGATTGCGCGAAGCGCTGCGTGAGCCCGGTCTCGGCCAGCGCGCCGCCGAGCTGCACCAACCCGCCGTACCAGATGAACACATCCCACGCGTTGCGCTCGGACATCGCCTCCTCCCAGGACACCACCCGGAACAGGAGCAGCGCGCCGATCCCGGTCAGCGCCACCACCGCGTAGTGGATGTGGTGGAGCGCCGTCGTCATCCACAGCAGCGATACCAGGACGAAGACCAGCAGCATCCGCCGCTCCGCCCGCGACAGCGGGCCCATCCGCTCGAGCTCCTCTCCCGCCATCTCGACGGCGCGCGGCGTGTGCGTCACGTCGGGCGGCACCAAACGGTGGACCAGGAGCCCGACCACGGCGAGGCTCACGAGGCCCGGCACGATCGCCCCCGCAAGCCAGCCCGCGTAGGTGAGCCGAATAGCCGGCGGTCTTCATCGCGAATCCCGCGATCAGCGCGTTGGCGGCCTGTCCGGTGAGGAAGATCGCGCAGTTCACGACGCAGCACTGGTAGATGAACAACATCAGGAACGATCCGAGCCGCCCCGCGGTGGGGCCGGGCTCCGACCTCGTAGGCGGTGGCCAGGCTCTTCGCGATCGGGAACACGATGCCGCCGGCGCGCGCGGCGTTCGAGGGGATGAAGCCCGCCAGCGTGAACTCGGTGAGCGCGAGCGCGTAACCGAGGCCGAGCGATCGTCTTCCCAGCGCCCGGATCAGCAGGAAGGCGATGCGGCGACCGAGCCCGGTGCCGATCATGCCACGCGACATGAAGAACGCCGCGAGCACGAGCCACACCACGGGATCGGCGTAGCCGGACAGCGCCTTTCCGATCGGCTGGACCCCGAGCAGCGTGGTGGCGGTCATGCCGAGCAGCACCATCGCGCCACCGGGCAGCGGCTGGAGCGTGAGCCCGAGCACGGTCGAGACGAAGATCGCGAGCAGGTTCCACGAGTTCGCCGTGATCCCGGAAGGTCGCGGGAGCGCGGCGATCGCGACGCCGGCGCCGATCACGGCGGCCCAGCGCCAGAGTCGGGAGCCGCGAGACGGTGCGGTGGGCCCGTGGGACGCCGGCGCCGACATGGCGCTCAACGCTCGATCGCGTCGTTGCCGATGCGTTCGGGGATCACGGCTTCTCGAGCAACGCCGGCCAGCCCAGCACCACCTCGAGCCGATTGACTGCGCGACGTCCTGCGGCGCCCCGCACAGGAAGCGCTGCCCACCGGGCTCGACATCGAGGAGGTTTTCCTTCGCCGGAATCCGAACAGGCGCGTGGTCGCGCCCTGGCGGAAACCGTTCTCGGTCGAGACCTGATCTGCATCAGCTCACCGCGCACGTTGCCGACGATCAATGCATCGCCGCTCCGGTTCCATCCTCCTCCGGCGAGGTCGTCCACCGCGACCTGGTACTTGGTCCCGGGCTCGGGGAACGACTGGACGTAGAGCGAGCGCTTGCTGCCCTCGTCGGCGGCATAGGCGATCCAGTGTCCATCCTGGGAGATCGAGGCGGTGCGTTCCTGCGCGGGCGTCTTCTGATAGATCTCGGGATGGCCGCTGCCGTCCATCGGTACGCGCCAGAGGTCGAAGTTCCCGCTCGGATCGGCGCAGGTGACCACCAGCCAGCGACCATCGCTCGACCAATCCTGGGGATAGGTGAACAGGCCAGGGCCGTGGAACACGAGCGAGTCGGGACCGGAGCCGTCGGCGGCCTTCACCCGCGCCTCCCAGCCGCGCGCACCCGACAGCCGCGCGAAGGCGATGCGACGTCCGTCGGGCGACCAGCAGATGCTCCCGACCTGCTGGTTCTCGAACGTGACGCGGGTCGAGACTCCGGTCGACATGTCCCGCACGAACAGATCGTAGGGATCCTCCCCACCGTAGGCGAGCCGTCCCCCCGTCGGGACTCAGCTTGGTCGCGCCACCCGCGAAGTCTTCGATCGCCACGCCGGTGACGGCGCCACCGCGATCGCGCCACGTCACTCGCTGGTGCGGACTGTCCCAGTGCTGGGCCACCAGCAGGCCGTTCACGCCGCTCGTGACGTTGGCGTAGCCGAAGTTGTTGGCGCTCACCGGGTCGAGCACCAGCTCGGCGTCGCCGCTCACGCGCAGGCGAGCGGAATCGAAGCGCCGTGCCAGCAGACGCCGGCGTGGCGCGGTCACGCCGCCGTCCAGCACGAGCAGGTATCCGGACGACGAATAGCGCGCCATGGAGCCGCCGCGCACCAGCTCGGTCGGCTTGCCGCCGTCGAGCGAGCCCGCGAACGTCGTCACCTCTCTCCTCCGCGGCGATCGCCACGTACAAGAAGTGGCGTCCGTCCGGAAGGAACTGCGGATAGCGGTGGCCGCGCTCGTGCCGTGTCGTGTCGATCTGCGTCACCGGCGTGGTCGCGCCGCCGTTGGCGGAGACCCGCACCAGGCCGCCCTGGTTGTTGGGCGCGAACACGATCACGCCCGACGGTGACCAGCTCCCGCCGCGCGGGTCGGGCGCGTCACACAGATCCACCGGCGGATTGCCGTCGAGACCGATCTTCTCGAGCTTTTCGTCCTTGAAGAATCCGATCAGGCGGCCGTCTGGCGACCAGAACGGCAGCGTCGCGTTGGCGGTCCCGGCAACGCCCGCGCCTCCGGGCGCCCGAGCGGACGCGTGAAGAGGTGCCGCGTCCCCTCGCTGTCGGCGGCGACGAACACGAGCATGCGGCCGTCAGGAGAGATCTCCGCCTCGGCGGGATTCACGAGCACCGTCCCGGGTGGGAGGTCAAGGTGAAGCGCACGAGCGGGAGCGAGGACGGACGCTCGCGCCACGGCCCGAGCGGAGAGCACGATCGCGCTGAGCGCGATCAGCGCGCCGCCGGCGAGACCGATCATCCCGGCCGGCACGCCGCGGCGTCGCGCGGTCACCGCCGGCATCCCGGCGGCCGACGACCCGGCGGCGATCCACTGAGCTCGCGGCGCACGTCGCCAGCCGACTGCCACCGCTCGTCGGGATCCTTCTCGAGACACTGCCGCACCAGTCGCTCGAGGCCGGGCGGGCTCATCGGCGCCAGCTCCGCGATCGAGCGGGCTGATCGCGCATGATCGCCGAGATCAGGCTCGCCTGGGTCGCGCCGTCGAACGCGCGCTTCCCGGTCGTCATCTCGTACAGCACGCACCCGAACGACCACAGGTCGCTGCGCGCGTCGGCCTCGCCGCCCTCGAGCTGCTCCGGCGCCATGTACTGGAAGGTGCCGACGATGGTGCCTGCGCGGTCAGCGGCGCCGCGCGGGTCGGCGATCGCGTCAGCGCCACGCGGGTCGCGCCGCTTCCGCTCACCGGCCCGTCGAGCCCGGTCGCGCGCGCGAGGCCGAAGTCGAGCAGCTTGGCCCCGGCCCGGGTGAGCATCACGTTGCCGGGTTTCAGGTCACGATGGATCACGCCGGCGCGGTGCGCGCGGTCGAGCGCGTCGGCGATCTGGGCGGCGAGCTTGAGCACTTCGGCGACCGGCAACGGTCCGCGCGCGAGTCGCTGCGCGAGCGACTCGCCCTCGACCAGCTCCATCACCAGGTAGTCGGTATCGCCCTCGCGGCCGACGTCGTGGAGCGTGCAGATGTGCGGGTGGTTGAGCGACGAGACGGTCCTCGCCTCGCGCTCGAATCGCGCGCGCACCTCGGAGGTCGCCGCGTGGTGATCGGGGAGCACCTTGATCGCGACGTCGCGCGCCAGCCGCGTGTCGCGCGCGCGGTACACCTCGCCCATGCCGCCGGCGCCGATCGGCGGCGACGATCTCGTAGGGACCGAGACGCGAGCCGGACGACAAGCTCATCGCTTCACCAGCGCGGTCCAGTCGAGGATCACCCGCGCGGCTGCGCTGGATGCCGGCGCTCGACAGGCTGATGAGCACCCGCCGCCCATCGTGGGTCTGGTCGGACCCGACCCTCCGGTCGGAAAGCGGAGCACGAGGCGTGGCTCCGCGACCTCGATCTCGTCTCCCTGACGGGTGAGCCGGGCACCCATCAAGGGCCCGTTCAACGTCCGATAGCAGAGCTCGTCGCTGCCCGGCATCCACCACACGCGGTTGGCGCCGCCGGTCGAGACGCGGGTCTTGTGGCCCGGCGCCGGGAACGACTGGAGGTAGACGTCGTCGACCCCGGCCTCGTTGGAGAGATAAGCGATCCAGCGGCCGTCCGGCGAAACCTCGCCCCCGTACTCGGAGAAACGGTCTCTGATGAGCCGCCTCGGCGCACCGCCCGCGATCGGCGTGATCCACAGATCGCGGAAGGTCGGTCCGCCGATGTCGGTGAAGACCAGCCCCGCGCTCGTCCAGTCGTCGGCGTTCTTGAACAGGTCGGTCGTGGTCGGCAGCACTCGCGCTCTCGCCCGATCCGTCCGAGTTGATGATGCTGATCTCCTCGCGCCCCTGCCGGCCGGTGGTGAACGCGATCTGCCGATCGTCGGGCGACCAGACCGGATCGCTGTGGTACCCGCCGCTGGTGGTGAGACGCAGCGGGACCGCGCGCGCGAGGTCGATACGCCACAGGTCGTCCCTCGTTCGGCACCACGGCGTAGCGGTCGTCGTGCGAGAGCGCCGGCCGGCCCCACGGCCCGACGGGCAAGGGCAGCGGGCTCGGAGAGCACGTCATTGCGATCCAGCCAGACGAGCTGGGTGTCGGGGGTGCGGGCGTCCAGCACCACCAGCCGTCCGTCGCTCGAGGCGGTCGCGATCGGCTCGGCGTCCAGATCGCGTCTCGGGCGGCGCGTCCGCCAGCGCCACCGGGTCGCCGCTCACCGCCAGGCGATTTGATCGAAGCGCTGCGCCATGAGCTTGCCCACGCGCCGGAACAGCAGGAACCCGGGGGCGACATAGGTGACCGCCGATTGCGCGGTCATGACCTTGCGCACCTGACGCGAGCCCAGCGAGCCCACGTAGATGTCGAAGCCGGAAGGTCCCGGTGGCATGGAGACGTGACAGGAAGTGATCGCCGTCCGGCAGGAAGCACGGGAAGCGATGGCCGATCTCGTGGCGCGCCGAGTCCGGCCAGCTCACCTGCACCGGCTCGCCCCCGCTCGCGGACACCTCTGAACAGCGCGTCTCTGCGGGCCCGGCGCGAACACGATCACGCCGCGGCGATTCCAGGTTCCGCCGCGCCCCCGCTGGCGCGCGCACAGGGTGATGGGAGTGCCGCCCTCGATCGGAACCCTCATGAGCTGTCTCGCGCTGGTGCTGATGATTCCGATGGCACGGCTGTCGGGCGACCAGAACGTGGCCCCGGATGGCATCGGTGGTGGACCAGACGAGTCGCCGACGGGGAATCGAAGCGCTGGAGCCAGACGCTCAAGTCGCCGCCGGAGTCCGCCGCGCAGAAAGCGATGGAGCGTCCATCGGGCGAGACCGAGATCGCCGAGGGATAGACCAGCAGCTGGGCGCGCTCGGGCGGCTCGAGGCTGAGCTGGATCGGACTCCCGCGGCGCCGCCGCCGCGCGTCGCGAGCGCCACCGTCAGCGCGACCGCGACCAGGGGCGGCCACGGTCGCGACCATCCACCCGAGACTCCCGCCACGCCGGCGCGCGCGACGACCGGCGCCGGCACCGCGCTCATCGAGGCGCCCTCGGCGATCCCCTGAGCTGGAGCTTCACGTCGTGCGCGGTGCGCGCGCGCCTCGGGATCCTTGGTGAGGCAGGTGCGCACCAGGCGGTCGAGGCCCGGAGGCGCGAGCGGGGTGATCATCGCGATCGGTGGCGGGCTCGCTGCTCATGATCTGGGAGATCAGCGAGGCCTGGCTGCGTCCCTCGAACGGCGCGGCGGCCGGTCGCCATCTCGTAGAGCACGCAGCCGAGCGCCCACAGGTCGCTGCGCGCGTCGGCCTCCCTGCCCTCGAGCTGCTCCGGGCGACATGTACTGGAACGTGCCGACGATCGTGCCCTCGGCGGTGAGCGGCTGCCGCCATGGTCGGCGATTGCGTCAGCGGCGCCGTGACGTCGATCCCGGAGCGCCGCTCGGCGCGGCCGCAGGCCGGTGGCGCGCGCGAGGCCGAAGTCCATGAGCTTGGCGCCGGACCGCGTCAGCATGACGTTGCCGGGCTTGAGATCGCGGTGGATCGACGCCGGCGCGGTGCGCGCGGTCGAGCGCGTCGGCGATCTGGGCGCCGAGCTTGCAGCACGTCGGCCGCCGGCAGCGCGCCGCGGCGTCAGGCGCGCGGCGAGCGTCTCGCCCTCGATCAGCTCCATCACGCAGGTAGTCGGTGTCGCCCTCGCGTCCGACGTCGAACAGCGTGCAGATGTGCGGATGGTTGAGCGACGAGACGGTCCTCGCCTCGCGCTCGAAGCGGGCGCGCACCTCGGAGTTGGCCGACAGGTGCTGGGGCAGCACCTTGATCGCGACGTCGCGCCCGAGGCGCGTGTCGCGCGCGCGGTACACCTCGCCCATGCCGCCGGCGCCGAGCGCGGCGACGATCTCGTAGGGTCCGAGCCGGGTCCCGGAGGGCAGTGCCATCCGCGCAACTTACATCAAGCGCGCGAGCAGCGCCCGCGCCGGCGTCACCCGGCGAAGTGGTTGCGGACCCGCGGGTATGGATCGTCACCTTGACGCTCATGCCGGGCCGCAGCGGGTGGGCGGGATCGTCGGCGACGACGAGCCGGATGCGCACCGGAACGCGCTGGACCACCTTGGTGAAATTACCGGTGGCGTTGTCGGGCGGCAGCAACGAGAACTTCGCACCGGTGGCGGGGCTGATGCTCTCGACCTGCCCGGTCCGCGGCCGCGAGGGATCGCTGTCGACGTGGATGTCGACCGGATCGCCGGGATCGACGCCGCGCAGCTGGGTCTCCTTCAGGTTCGCGACCACCCACACGTCCTCGAGCGGCACCAGGGTCAGCGAGCTGCTGTCCGGGCTGCACGAGCTGGCCGATCTCGACCGCCTTGCGCGAGATCACGCTGTTCGCCGGCGCGACCACGCGCGCGTAGGAGAGCTGGAGCGCCGCCTCGTCGCGCGCCGCCCCCGCGGCCTCGTGCTGGCTCGTGGCCGCGCGCTCGCCGGCGGTGGCAGCCGCGGCCTGGTCGCGGGCGGCCGCGAGCTGGGCCGCGGCACTGGTGGCCGTCGCTTCCGCCTGCTCGAGCTGCTGGCGGCTGATGATGTTGCTCTCGGCGAGCGTCCGGTAACGCGTCAGGTCGGCGCGCGCGCGGCGCGCCGCGCGGCCTCGGCCTGCGCGATGTTCGCGCGCGCGGCCGCCGTCCGCGCCTCGGCCTCGCCCACCGACCGACCCGCGCCCGCCACCGCCTGCGCCGCCGCGAGCTGGGCCTCGGCCTCGGCGAGACGAGCACGCAGATCGCGATCGTCGAGCTGGACCAGACCCGGCCGGCCACGACCGCCCGGTTCTCCTGCGCATCGACGGCGGCGACGTAGCCGCCGACCTTGGCGATCACGGGCACGATGTGGCCCTCGATCTGCGCGTCGTCCGTGGTCACCCGCGCGCCCGCCGAGCCAGACGCGCACGCCGATCACCACCGCGACCAGCGCGACCGCGATCATCAGCCAGCGCAGGCGGTGGCGGCGGCCACGGCGGCGCCGGACGCGGCACCGGGGCTTTCGGGGTCACGGGTGGAACGGTTCTCGCGCACGGTGCTCATCGTCGTCCTCAGGCTCTCGGCCACGCCGGCGGCGCGGGCCAGACGGATGCGCGCGACGGCGATCGTCGCGCGTGCCGCGATCTCGGCGTCGCGCGCCCGCACCACCGCGGACTGCGCGTCGATGACCTCGATGTTCCCGGCGACGCCGTTGCGGAAGCGGACCCGCGCCTCGGCCAGCTGCTCCTGCGCCAGGCCCACGCGCTCGCGAGCGATCGACTCCCTGCTCGCGGCCGGTGGCGAGATCGAGCAGCGTGCCCTCGACCTCGGCCGCGACCTGTCGCGAGAGATCGCCGGCGCGTGATCTCGGCGGCGCGAATGATCGCGTCCTGCTCGTGGATGCGCGCCCCGCGCCGGGTGCCGTCGAAGAACGGCCAGGTGAGCTGGAGCGCCACCTGTCCGCGTGCCGATCGCGTCATCCGGGTGCATGCCGCTCGCGCCGTAATCGGCGCGCCGCGTCGAGGCGCGGGATCCGCTCCGCCGTGATCGCGCCGCGCTCGGTCCGTGCGCGCTCGATCCGGGCGCGCTCGGCGCCGAGCTCGGTGCGGCGCCCGCCGCCAGCCGTACCGCCGCTTCGCGCTCCTCGGGAACCTCCGAGGTCGACCGGCGCGCCGAGCGGATCGGCGATCTCGAAGCGGGTCTCGTGCGGCGCCGAGCGCGCCGGCGAGCTCGATGCGGGCACGCTCGAGCGCGTTCCGCGCCAGGCTCAGCTCCGTGCGCGCCACGGTGAGCTGGGTCGCCGCGCGCAGCACGTCGATGTTGGCGGCGCTGCCGGCACGGAGCTGGACGGCCGCCAGCGAGTCGAGCTCGGCCGCGATCGCGAGATCGGACCGCCGCGCGTCGACCGTGGCGAGCGCGCGCTGGACGTCGACGTAGCGCAGCGCCGCCTCCTCGCTCGCGTGCTCGACCGCGGTGCGCGGCGTCGGCGCGGCTGGTGGTGACGTCGGCGCGCGCCGTGCGCACCCGCCGCCAGGCCGAAACGTCGGCGATGGTCTGCACCGCGTGCACGCGCGCGTCGAACACCGGGAACGGCCCGATCCGCGGGCCGACGAACCTGCCGCCGAACGGGACGCCGAACGTGTTGAGGTTGTACGTGCGCTGGTCCTGGCTCGCGGTGCCGGAGAGGCTCGGCAGCAGCGATGCCCGCGCCGCGGCGACCTGCGCGTCGCGTTGCTCGATCTGAGCGCGCGCGATCCGCGGCGAGGCCGGCGCCCTCCGCCGCTCGACTGCACCGCCTCCGCGAACGAGAGCGTCTCGGCCCGCGCCAGAGCCGCCGGCTCGAACAGTGCCGCGACGACCGCGAGACTCCCAGGATCGAGCGCGCGCGGGATCATCCGACCTCGACCTCGATGCGTGCGCGGCGCTCGCCGCGGGCCTGCGCCGGCTGCCGCAGGAAGAACACGAGCGGCAGCAGCGCCAGCATCGGCGATGCCCCCAGAGCTGGAAGCTCTTGTCGAACGCCACCAGCTCGCGCCTGGCGCGGCCACCATGCCGGCGCAGCGCACGCAGCGCGGCGGCGTGCGCGGCCCCGGCGGCCATCCCGCGCTGCATCAGTGCCGCGCTCGATCATCGCCATCCGCCGCCGCGACCTCCGGGCCGCGTCGGGATCGAGGTGGCGCGGCGATCGCCGCCCTGCGCCGTCGCGATGTAGCGCGTGAGCAGGGTGCGTGAAGATCGCGAGACCGATCGAGCCGCCGAGCTGGCGCACGACGGCGCGTTGAGCCCGAGGCGTCGGCGATGCGCGGCGCTCGACGTGCGACAGCGCGACGGTGGTGAGCGGCACGAACAGCAGCGAGAAGCCGACGCCCTGCACGATCATCGCCAGCATCACGTCGCTCGACCCGGTCGCGAGCGTGAACGTCGCCCATCTGCCACGATCCGATCGCCACGCCGAGCACGCCGAGCCCGACGAGCAGCGCGCGTCGAGGACGTGGTTGTAGAGGCGACCGACGATCGGCATCGCGACCAGCATCGACGAGCGAGCGCGGCATCATCGCCCAGCCCGGACTGGAGCGCGGTGAACCCGAGCAGCTCCTGCATGAACACCGGCAGCAGGAACATGTTGGCCGAGCAGGATCGCGAACATCACGCCGCCGATCGCGGTCGCGGCAGCTGAACACCGGATCGCGGAACAGCGCGCAGATTCACCGCGGGCGCCGGCGCGCCGGAACTCGCGGATCACGAACCCGATCAGCGATCACGGCGGCGATCGACCACCAGCACCGTGATCAGCGTGGAATCGAACCAGTCCTCGCGCGGGCCCTGCTCGAGCACGTACTGCAGGCGTCGCGAAGCCGACGCTCATCAGCGCGATGCCGAGCCAGTCGAGATTGCTGGCGCGCGAGCGCTGCGGCCTCGCGGTTGGCGACTGGCGCAGGTCGTCGGGCTCGTGGACGAAGCGGCTCACCATCAGGATGCCGAGCATGCCCGACGGGCAGGTTGATGTAGAAGATCCACGGCCACGACCAGTTGTCGACGATCCAGCCGCCCAGCGTCGGGCCGATCGCGGGGCCGATCACCGCCGACCATCGCGAACATCGCCATCGCCATGCCCTGCTCGTCGGGCGGGAACGTCTGGCGCAGGATCGCGAGCTGCGTGGGCTGCAGCGACGCCGGCGCCGAGGCCCTGGAACGCGCGCGCGACGACGAGCTGCACCAGCGACCGGGCCATGCCGCACAGCATCGACGCCGAAGAGGAACGAGCCCGAGACAGAAGAGGTACACGCGCTTCTGACCGAAGAAGCGGCCGAGGAAGGCGGTGAGCGGCATAACGATGACCTGCGCGATCGCGAACGAGGTGGCGAGTGCCGCCATCTCGTCGATCGAGGCGCCGATCGAGCCGCGGATCTGCGGCAGCGCGACGTTCACGATCGACAGGTCGATCGTGGCCATCAGCGCACCGAAGCTGATCGACGCGGTCACCAGCCACTTGTTGTCGGAGGTGCCGGGGCGCGCCTCGAGCGGGAGCGCTAAGGCTGGCACGGCTTCCCCGCTCCCTCGAGGAAGAGATCGAGCAGACGCTGGGCTCGAGCGGCGGGCTCCGCGGCGGCGCATCCGCCTCGAGATCGTGGAGGATCGCGGATCGCAGCGAACCGGCGAGCAGGTGTGACAAGAACGCCGCGTCGGGCTCGCGCAGCCGTCCCCGGTCGCGGGCGCGTTCGAGGGCCTCCTCGAGCCGCTCGCGAATCCTGCACAGGATGGTCGAGGTGCGGGTGGTCTCGCGCGCTTCGGCGGACTCCTGGGTCAACAGCCGGACGAACGCGCGGTGCGCGGCGAAGTGCTCGAGGGTGGAGCACAGGATGACGCGGAGCCGCTCGATCGGGTCGGCGGAGGCCCCGCGAGCATCGTCGTCCACCCGCTGGACCAGCTCGGCGCGGCGCTCCTCGAGCAGCGAGCCGACCAGGGCGCGACGATCGGTGAAGTAGTTGTAGAGGGTGCCGACCAGAAACGCCTGCCGCGGCGGCAATTTGCTCCATGCGGCCGGCCGCGAAGCCCTCGCGCGCGTAGACCGCCTCGGCGGCGTCGAGGATCGTGGCCCGCGTCGTCCGGCGGAAGCGATCCCGCGAAGCCGCGGCGGTGGTGTCGCGCCTGAATCATCGTTCAAGGTGTGAATCACCTGCCTCAGATGAGCCGCGGCGTCCGGCGTTCGCGCGGAGAATCTTGCAGGAGTGAACGTCGATCGTTCGAGTCAACGACCTCGGAGCGCGCTCCGCCCCCGCGCGAGCGCCGCAGGCTCTGGTCGCCCAGAAGATCCTCGGCGCCGGGATGACCCGCGCCACCGGCTCGAGCGCCGCGTTCATCCCCGCGCGCCACGTCGGCCGCCGGGCTGCGGTCCGTCGTCGAACGTGCCGTGGCCGTCGCCGACGAGCACGACGATCGTAGCCGCGCTCGCGCATGCCGCGCGGCAGGTCGCGCTTCACGCACAGCTCCGATTGCATGCCGGCCACGATCAGCCGGCCGACGCCGAGCGACTCGAGCATCGTGGCGAGATCGGTGCCGTCGAACGCGCTCAGCTCCTCTTCTGGACCACCGGCTCGCCCGGTCCCGGCGCGAGCGCGGGGTGGATCTGCCAGCCCTCGGTTCCCGGCTCCGTCGACGGCGCCGGCGGGACCATCGTGCTGGACGTGGACGACGGGGGCGCCGGCGTGACGGGCGTCTGCGAGCAGCCGGCCGAGCACGCGGAGCACGTCGCCCGCGTCGACCACGGCGTATCGGCCCTCGAGCATGTTGCACTGGGCATCAATGATCCAGCAGCGCGGTCTTCGTGTGCTCGGAATTCATGTCGGCTCCACGGGAGAGCGATCGTGTGAGCGCAGTCAAGACCCTGCGCCGGTCGCCGTCAAGACCCGTTGTGGCCCGGCGCGTCAGTGCCAGGCGCTGCCGATCTGGAGGTAGAACGCGAACTCGGGGCCCCAGGCGAAGTCGAGGCCGGAATGGAGACCCAGCTTCCGTGCGAGGGAAGTAGCGGAACCCAGCGCCGCCCGCGTCGTGCGTGTCGGCGGCGTCGAAGTCGTGATCGGCGCCCCATGCGCGGCCCGCGCCGTAGAAGCCGACCATGCTGCGTAGCGCCCCGTGACCCGCCAGGTCAGCTCGCCCTCGAGGAGCGCGGTGTGCGGGCCCTGGTAGCGGCAGCGCGGGAATGCCGCTGCAGCTCGAGATCGGGAAGCATGTAGAAGGGAACGTCGCCGCTCGCGTTGCGCGCGTCGAAGCGTGCGCCGAGCCCGAAGCGGCGCGAGCAGCGGAGCGTAGGCGTACACGCGCCCGCGATAAGTCTGAAACGACGCATCGCTCCCGAACAGTAGGAGTCGTAGTACATGGCGTCGATGACGCCGTTCCACCCCCGGCTCGGCGTGAACAGGTTGTCGCGCGGAGTCGTACTCGAGCGACGGTCCGATCCCGGAGCTGCGCCGCTCTTCCTCGGGAAAACGGTGCCGAGGCCTCGAGATCGAACGCGCTGTCGAGACGAAGGAACAGCTGGTGCACCGCCACCCATCCGTTGCCGCGCGCGAGACGATGGAGCAGCCGGTTGGAGACCGCGACGCCTTCGAGCGTGTACCCGGCGCCGGATCCCAAGGCGCCGTCGTCGAGACCGTAGAAGGTGAGGTTCATGCGCACGTAAGCGCCGCCGCCGCGCCACCGCCAGCGATCGTCGCCGAAGGTCACCATCCCTCCGGCCCCGCTGCCCCAGGTGCCGTTCTCGGTGCCGAAGCCGGCGGCGGCGTAGACGTGTCGGCGGCCGGTACCGCGCACGGCCCTGGGCTTGAGCCAGGAGCTCTCGACCGATTGCTGGAAGAACACCACGGCTCCGCCGCCGCCGTATCCGACCGCGGGCTCGGTGATGAGGATCGGGACCGGCAGCACACCCTTGCGCGTGAGCAGGTAGTCCGAGACGTCGAACGCGCCGTCGGTCGGATCCTCGAACGCGTCCATCCAGGTAAGCCGGGCGGCCGGCGCCGGAAGCAGGGGGAGCGAGCGAGCATAAACGCGAGCGCGCGGATCGTTGCGTGGATCAGGAGTTCGAGGCGGCGCGACGTGCTCACGATCGGATCCGGCTCCTCGAGGTTCGGGACGGACGAGAAGCGGCACGGAGTAGACGCGGAGCCGCACGCCCGCCAGCGCGCGGCGTCGCGCATCACGGCGCCGATCCCTCTTGGCTTGACACTCCCGGTCGCCGTCACGATCATGCGCGATTCATGCGCCCCTCTTCCGGTTCACCGGCGCGCTGATTCGGCGCCGTCGCGTGTCTGCTCGTCCTCGCCGCGCTCGCGTCTCCGGTCTTCGCGAGCACCACGGCGTCCTCGCTCGCGCTCGAGCACCGCTGGGGCTTCCAGGCCAATCTCGGGGCCGGCAGCATCGACGCGCGACCTCTCGCCTCCCTGACCGAGCCGCAAGTCGGCGAGTTCGGGATCTCCAGAACCGCGGCGACTGGCGGTTCGGTGGCGCGATCAGCTTCGGCTCCTTCAAGATGACCGCGCCCTACGAGACGAGCTCGGAATGGGGCTACATGCGCGGCAGCGTGTTCGCGACCCGCATGTTCAACCTCGACGGCAAGCTCCGCCCCTATCTCCAGGGACGCGTCGGGTTCGCGCGGCTCCATCCGCGCAGCGAGCTGTTCGACGATGGACCCGCTGCCCGCGGACTTCAAGGTCGGCGTGACAGCCCGACCAAGTCCTCGAACGGCTGGTCGGTCGCACTGGTCCCGGGCCGTCGAGTACAGGCTCGGCCGCGCGCTCGCGCTCGACCTCTCGGCGATGTGTGAGCCCGTTCAGTCTCGACGACTACGACCTCACGCCGGTCGGGCTATCCGCCCGCCGGTTCGGGGATCCACCTTCGAGGGTCGCCTCGGCCTCACCTGGTTCCCGCAGGGCGAGACGTCGGCCGACGTCGTCAGAGCGCCGCGCGACGTGGGGCAGAAGCCGAGCTACGGCTGGGCCGCAGGCGAGGTGCTGGCGATCAACCTCGGCGCGTCGTACTTCAACGAGTACGTCCGCAACGCCAACTTCAACCAGATCAGCCCGCGGAGCTGGTGGGACGAACTCTCCACGCCGGCTTCCACTACGACGACAACCAGTTCCGCACCAACCAGTACATCCATCCGTTCAACGGCTCGCAGTACTACAACTCCGGCCGCGCGAACGGGCTCGATTACTGGTCCTCGTCGGTGGCCGGCATCGGTGGCGCGTTCTTCTGGGAAGCGTTCGGCGAGACCCACCCGATGTCGTACAACGACCTGATCAACACCGGGTTCGGCGGCATCGCCCTCGGCGAGGTGATGTATCGGATGTCCTCGATGGTGCTCGACAACCGCGCCACCGGCTCGGGCCGCACCTGGCGCGAGGTCGGCGGGTTCCTGATCGATCCCGTGCGCGGCTTCAACCGGTTCTCTCCGGAGACGGCACGCGCAGCCGCGACAACCCCGTCGATCCTACGGACTGGCGCCCGCACCATCAGGAGAACTGGTTCGCAGCCGGCGTGCGCTTCATCGGCGAGGGCGAATCGATCTCCGAGCAGCCTCAAGACCCACGCGCTTCCTCGAGCTCGTGCCATCGCGCACGGCGACGTGTTCGAGAACACGCGGCGCGGGCCGTTCGACTTCTTCGACCTCGACGCTTCAGGTCATCTTCGGCGAGAAGGTGCCGCTGGCGAAGGCGATCGATGCGCGGCAGCCTGTGGGAGAAGCCGCTCGGCGACGGAGCGATCGACTCACGCTCCTCGCGATCGCCCAGCACTTCGAGTACCTCAACAACGATCTCGTTCGAGTTCGGCGGGCAGAGCTTTGGCCCGACCCTGTTCTCGCGCTACGGCTCGCCCGGGCACACGCAGTTCCGGACGCGCGCCGACCTGCTGCTCACGGTGCTCGGCGCGGTCAACTCGGATTACGCGTTCTGGCCGAGGTCGAGGACCGCGAACGCTTCCGCCGAGTACGACTACGGTCCCGGCGTCGGTGCTCGCGCTCAACGCGCGATCGGCGCAGTTCGCGGGCGGCGCGCGGGTCGGCGTCGACTACCGGCTGCAGTGGCTCGACGTGCGCAACGGCTCGGTGTTCGTCAGGCCCGGATTTCGACGGCTCGGACGCCGCCACCACGTGGTGCAGGCGCTGATGCTGCGCGGCTCGGTCCCGGTCCGCAACGGCACCGCGATCGCGGCGCGGACGCGGGCGTGTTCCTCCGCAACAGCAACTACTCGCTCCCCGTCGTCGCCGACGTCACGCAGCGCAACCCGCAGGCGCGCGTCATGCCTCACTCTGGACCCCTCCGGCGGAGTAGCCTCGAGTCCAGGTTCAACCGTCCGCGCGTGCGGGCGAGCCTCTCCTCCACCTCCGCGAGCAGCTGGCGACCCGGAACGTCGTCGAGGAACAGCGCGAGCAGCGCCGCGCTGCTCGCGGGCCTCCTCGACGCGACCCTGCTCGAGCCGCCACCGCGCCGTAGCGTACGCGCGCTTGCCCGCCACGGTGCGCCGGAACGTCGCCGCGGTCGTGTCGCGCTGGAGCGAGATCAGCGCGGGCGAGCCACGTCAGGCTCTCGGCCCACCTCCCCCTCCTCGGTGGTGTGCGTGGCGGAGATCATCGCGCGCATCGCGTCGGGCTCGACCAGCGCCACCGCGGGCACCCGCCCCTCCTGGTACTCGACCACGGTGATCACGGGCAGCGCCGGGTCTGCGTTCCAGTCGCGGATCGGGATCCAGCGCAGCGTGGTGTCGCGATACCAGACGTGGAGCGGGGAACGCTCGCCGAAGGCGTACTCGGCCAGGTTCGGGAAGCCCTCGCGCGCGACCGCGGCCCCGCGCGGCATGCGCGGGAAGCGCTTCCGCAACGCCGTCGCGCTATCGGCGACGAGATGCTCGAGGCCGCGTGAGGCGCGGCACGTCGATCGAGGCGCCGAGATTCGGCAGCTCGCCGGCCACGCGCCTGCGGGCGCCGGGGCGGCGACGAGCAGCACGAGGCGCAGGAGCACGAAGACCGCGAGTGCGCGACGATGTGCCGCCGCCAGCGTGACCGTGAGAGCGCGACGATGACGCCGAAGCCGACCAGCGGGACCCGGTACGGGCCCCAGCCGGGGTGGAGCGGCACCAGCGTCAACGCCATGGGCAGCGTCCAGGCAGCGCCCCATCGCCACCACGCGGGGAGATCGCGATCACCGGACCGCAGGGCCGCGGCGATGCAGCTGCCACGGCGTGATCGCGACCAGTCCGAGCAGGATCGCGAGATCGCGGACCGAGTCGAGCCGAGGCAGGCTCCAGATCGCCTTGAACGACCACCAGGCCACGATCGCCGCGGCGCGCATCACGCCGCCGGTGCCCGACCATCCAGGCGGAGCAACCGCGATCGCGGCGCGCGCGTAGACCCACGCGGAGACCACACCCAAGTCCCGATGAGCACGAGGGTCGCGGCGAGCCAGCTGCGTCTTCGCCGGCCTTCGAACGACACGATGGGACACCACAGGATCGTGATCAGCGCGATCGCCGCCACCTCCTTGCAGAGCAGTGCCAAGAGCCCCGACGCGAGGAACGTCACGCGCCGCCCTCGGGTCGCCTCGTGCAGCGCCAGCGAGAGGAAGAGGAGCGCCCCGAGGTCTGGAAGCAGCTCCGGCCAGGCGATCAGCATGCGGCTCGACTCCATCAGCCACGGCGCGGTCGAGATCGCGAGGGCCGTTGCCCGTCCGAGCGCGGGACGGAACGCGCGGTAGAGAGCGACGCCGATCACGCCGAGGCAGGCGGTCTGGACCGCGGCGACGAGCCACGGATGGTCGAGCATCCACGGGGCGAGCAGCGTGAACCAGCCCTGCCTCGCGAGGCGTCGCCAGTAGAGGCGCGAGCCGCCGCCATCGAGCCACGAGCCGTCCGAGAGCTAGGACGTGTCGCAAGAAGTCGAAGTCGTCCGAGACCGGCACGCCGGGTCGCCCTCCGCGGAGCAGCGCGAGCAGGAGGACTGGCGCCAACGCCGCGGCGAGGACAATGGGATCGAAGCGCGACGCGCGTGAGTCCGGGATCGGCGGCGCGGCACGAGCGGCGATCGGGCGCGGCATCGAGGGACTCTACCTCAAGGTGCTCGGCGGGCGCCGCGCCGCATGCCAGCGTCGGGCACGGTCACGAACTTCGTCGCTTCGAAGGGATCCCACTGTGCGCATCGCGATCACCCGTCAGGTCAGCCCGACCCTCGCCGGCTGTGAGCTGACGCACATCGACCGCGAGCCGATCGACGTCGCGCGCGCGACCGCGCAGCACGCGGAGTACGAGCGGCTGCTCGGTTCGCTCGGCGCCGCCGTGGTGCGGCTCGAGGCCGCGCCCGAGTGCCCCGACGCGGTGTTCGTCGAGGACACCGCGATCGTGCGCTCGACGAGATCGCGATCGTGACGCGCCCGGGGCGCCGCGCGCCGCGCCGAGACCGCCGCGGTCGCCGAAGCGCTCGCCGCCTACCGGCCGGTCCGCGCGATGGCGCGCCCGCGACGATGGACGGCGGCGACGTGCTGAGAATCGGCCGCACGCTCCACGTCGGACGGTCGAGCCGCACCAACGATGCGGGCCTCGCCCAGCTTGCCGCGTGGATCGAGCCGCTCGGGTACCGCGTCGTGCCGGTCACGGTCACCGCGTGCCTGCACCTGAAGAGTGCCGCGACCGCGATCGGCGACCGCACCGTGCTCGTGAACCCCGCATGGGTTCCGGCCGGGGCGTTCGAGGAACTCGACGCGCTGGCGATCGACCCGCGCGAGCCGTACGCCGCCAACGCGCTCCGCGTCGGCGAGACCCTCGTTTATCCCTCCCACTTCCCCGCACGCACGAGCGGCTGGTCGGCCGGGGCTTCGACGTCGCGATCGCGGAGTGCGGCGAAGCTCGCCAAGGCCGAGGGCGCGGTGACGTGCTGCAGCCTGATCATCGAGGACGTGAACCCGGGGGTGTGACTCGACGCGGGCGCGCAAGGGAGTTCAAATCCAAAGTGCGGAGTGCTAGCGTTACAGGATCCACGGGGAGGAGCCACTCGTGACACCTCACGTTCAACGCTTCGGTATCCGCCTCACCATCGTCCTCGCCTTTGCCGCGCGGCCGGCCGTCTGCACAGTTCGACGGCTCTCCGGAACGTGACGTTCCTGGCCAACCGCAATGACTACGTGGGGTCCTGCGCCAACGGTTGGAAGTACGCGTCCTGCTGGTCCTACATTCATCATGACGGACGCGAATACGCGGGGATCGGGACCTGCGCGGGCCTCCTGATCTACCGGCTGACGGATCCCTCGAACCCCGTCCTCGTCGGCACGATTCCGGGAGTCAGCACCGACATCCACCACGAGCTCAAGTCGTACGGGGGGACTACATCTACAGGGTCGCTGAGGGCCCCGCGGATCCGAACCGAGGCCTGCAGATCATCAGCATGGCGGACCCCGATCATCCCGCGCTGGTTGGAGTCTATACATCGACGTTCGAGACCGCCCACAGATCTCGATCGACTACCGAGCGGGGGCTCCTCTTCTGCAACGGCACGCGCAAGAACGGCGTTGCGACCGGCATGCGCATTCTCTCCCTCCAGGATCCCGCGAGTCCGGTGGAGGTCGGATGGTGGCCGGGCGGTCAGCTCGCGCGTGAAGGGAAACCCGCGATCGAGCACGACGGCGATCCCGTCCTCCGGAGTTTTATGTGCACGACTCGGATCCGTTCCACCTCCAGAACTCGGCCCAGTACCTTCTGTATGCATCTTCGGGGACCGCGGGGTTCCGCCTCCTCGACGTCTCGGATCCGTCGCAGCCGGTCGAGACCACCGCGTGGACCTATCCGGGAAGGGTTTTACCCACAGCACGGCGATCGACAGGACCGGCAGGTACCTCTATCTCTGCGACGAGGCGGTTGCGCAGCCGCTGAGAGTCTTCGATCTGGCGGTGTCACCGCCGCCGCCCGTGGTCTACGAGTTCAGGCCGATTCCGCAGCCGGTTGCCAGCAACACCCACGTCGTCCACAACCCGCGCGTTCTCGGCAGCGAGCTCTACGTTTCCAGCTATGTCGAGAGGCATCCGCATTCTCGACATCAGCGACCCGGCCCATCCCGCTGAGTTCGGCTGGGCGGACTCGTACGTAGGACAGGCCCCGCGTGGTTCTACAGCGTGTGGAGAGGTCTGTCCGTACTTCCCTCGGGCATCGTGATCGCGAGCGACACGCAGACCGGGTTGTATGTCTACCGTCCGGTCCGCGATTACGGAATCATCCGCGTCGTCGTCACCGACGCGGCGAGCGGCCAGCCACTCCCGGGGGCGAAGGTGTTCGTCACGTCTCAGGGCGATTCGCTGACGACCCCGCTCGATGGCATCGTCCAGTTCGGGCCGAGTCCCGGGATTCACTCGGTCGACGTCAGCAGAGGCCGGATATCTTGCGCAGTCCTTCTCACGCACGGTGTCGACGGGTAGTCGAGACACGGTGGCGGTCGCGCTCATGAACACCGTGGGCGTCGAGGGGTGACGGAGGCTCCACTCGGTTCGCGTTCCGGGCGCCATCGCCGAACCCGGCGCCCGGTCGCGTGAGTCTCGTCTTGGATGTGCCCGCCGCGCGGGTTCTGGCCGTGGACGTGCTCGACGTCACGGGCCGGCGGGTGTCGGAGCTGTTCCGCGGGAGGGCCGCGGTCGGCCGCTCGCCCTCACCTGGAGTGGGCGCGACGACGCCGGCCACGTGGCTCCACCGGGCCTCTATTTAGCGCGAGCGCGATCCGGTGGAGCCTGGGCCACGGCCCGCTTCGTCACCATCAAGTAGTCGGCCGCGGCTCGTGGTGGCGAGACGACGCCACTGTGGCGCGGCCGATGCTCGTTCCAGGGGCCTGATGCAGAATCCGGATGTCGTGCTGCTTCTGGATTCACGACCTGTTCTGGGCGAGCTTCGGCGTTGGGCCTCAACCTTCTGGCGCTCGGCAGCGCGATCTGGGTGCCGACGCCGCTCTTGTGGGTCGCATTCGCCCTGATGGCGATCGGCAGCCACCTGCGGGCGCGAGCGGAGGAGCGCATTCTCGAGCAGGCGTTCGGTGACGCATACCGGAGTTACTGCCAGAGGACGCGGCGGTTCGTTCCGGGCGTGTACTGAGCCGACCACGCTCTGCACACGCATGGACTCGAGGCGCTACTCCCCTTTGCCGGGAGAAGCCCATCAGATCGATTCCCTCGGCTCCTCGGCCGATAACCTCCAGGCGTCCCGTCAGCACACGCTGCCCCTCTTTGGAGTCCCATGAAGGTGGCCCTGGACCTCGACAAACTCCGCTCCCAAGGCCGAATCACGCCTCTGGGTACGACCGATTGCAGAGCTTCGCGAAAGAAGAAACGGGCTCTCTCGGCCTCAACATCCTGATTGCTTTCGGCGTTATCGCCACTGCAGCGGGCACGCTGGCCCAGCTGCACTCGGCCCGGAGCGGCGATCGTGTTGGGCCTCGTTCTCGGTTCAGCGGGCGCCTTCCTCATTCGCCGTTACGCCCGGGCATGGGGCATCCTGGGATCGATCCTCGTTTTGGTGGGATGTCTCACGACCGCCGGGGATCATCACGCTAAACGAGGCGGCTCTCGGTGGGTACCTGCTCGTAACCGTGCTCTGCCTGGTTGGGGCGCTGGTCGCGAGAAGCGGCCTGCTCGCGTCGCTGTCGGCACTGGCGCTGGCCGGCGCGATCGGCGCGGCGACCGACTATGGCCACGCGAGCTATTTCGTCATCGTGCAAAAGCCGACACTGACCGTCATTGTGTTCGGCCTGTTGAGCTGGGGAACCTATCGGTGGTCCCTCAGACTCGATGACGCCCATGAGCGTCTCGCCCTTATGTTCTCGCGCACGTCGTTGTTTCTGGTCAATCTCGGATTCTGGGTGGGCTCACTTTGGGGGACACCCTCTGGAGTGAACGTGTCGAGTGGAGTTTGGGAAGCGGCAAAGATATTCCCGACTGGGTGTTCGTCGTGGCCTGGGCGATCGCACTGATCGCGACCGGGTTGTGGGCTCTTCGCCGGAATCGTCGCTGGGCCGTGAATACCCTCACGGTATTCGGGGCCATCCACTTCTACACGCAATACTTCGAGCGCATGCACGCGACCCCGAGTTCGCTTATCGTGGCCGGAGTGCTCGCTCTCTGCATCGCGCTGGCGATCGCTCGCTACAACAGGGAGCCCAAGGGCATCCGTCCGGACAGGCATCGCGCGCGGCCTGATCTCGATGTGCTTCGCTGCAGCGAAGCGGGTAGCCCTTCGGAGCGTGGTCACGAACCCGATCGTGGTAGCGCTACGGGAGCCGAGCCGAACACCCTGCTCGCGAGGCCATAGCGGGCGGTGCGTTGTAACGTATGGCGGACGACGGGAGGGTGCGATGAAAGAGTCCGCGCAACAGGAAGGGCAACACCGGGACCGTGTGACCTCCGGTCGCGAATTCCCAAGCAGGAACTGAAAGCAGCTGGGTCGAGCTCCTCGGGCTTTGGGCGTTGGAGTGATTCTGCATGCTGACGTTTGAGCGGCCGCGGGTCCATCCCAAGCGGGCCGACAAGACGTTCCGTGTGTGGATCTCGAAACTCAACGATGCCTGCTTCGGGAAGCACTGGTGGAGGCGAGGCAAGGGCGTTCTCTGGGCGCGTGGAATCGAATTCCAGCGCCGGGGAGTACACCGATTTCTCCCGAACTCCCACCCCGCGCGCGTTCAACTCACCCGGCTGACTCGCGCGACCGTAACCCGAGTCACCCACGATCCGAACCGTGCGTCCCCGCTCGTGCCGACGTCTAATGCCCCGAAACCTACCCTATTCAAAGGAAAATGGTCGCAAGACGCATTCCGGCCGCGCGGGAGGCGGCCCAAATCACTCGAAGGAGCGAAACGAAAGTGAAGTCTGTTTTTCTGGAAATGAGCGACTACGGGGCCTGGGCATGCCGTCGTCACCCGCAGTTGTTTCCTTTGGAATGACCGCTGTGAATGCGGCTGCAGCCAGAAAACCCTAGAATGTCGCAAGCGCCACGCATGACCATGATCGACCTCATTCTGAGGCACCCGCCCCGCCTGCTTCTGGCGGTGTCCGTGGCCGCCATCGCGGCCGCTTCCGTGCCAGTTTTCGCTGATTCGCCTGACGATGCGTTCTGGTCTCCTGGTTTCGCTGCCCCAGCTTTTGATGCCCATTTACTTGCGCTCGCGAATTATCAGGGAGACTTGATTGCAGGTGGTTTCTTTCGACAGACACCTGACGGAATGGCGAGCGGAGTTGCCCGGTGGGATGGATCGAAGTGGCACCCCATGGGCAACGGTCTCTACCAGGTACGCAACTTCGAGATTTTCCACGGCCAACTCGTCGCGGCGGGCTACCTGCGTCCGTACGATTCCGAGGCTCCTCAAACCGGAGCGGTCTGGGATGGCCTTGACTGGATTCCCCTCGGCGCTCCGGGCGCGGTCAGGACTTTTACTGTTCTCGGGGATGAACTGATCGCCTGCGGCGGCTTCGGCTGGACCGACAGCTCGACCATCGCCGCTCGATGGGATGGATCATCATGGCGTCCTTTCGGAGCGAGCCTCGGCCAGGGAGTCATTGCCAGGCGACTACATGCGCTGTCTATGAAGGCCTGCTCTATGTCGGCGGTTCGTTCCGTGCGCCTACAGATACGAGCGCCGCGGTCCTAATCCGATGGACCGGCGCCGCCTGGGAATCACTCGCCATCGGTCGCAACCGGTCCGAGGTCTACGCCCTCGCCACCTACGACGAGAAACTGTACATCGGCGGTGAGTTCGCGACGCTGGTGATTCCTTCGCCAGCCCTGCCTCCGTCTCCACTTTTGACATGGGACGGCACCAACCTCGTTCCTGTCGCCCCCTACACGACGGAGGGTGTGGTGCGGTCGCTCGTCGCGACCCCATCCGGTCTGCTGATCGGTGGCCGTTCAGGCTCCTACGAGGATGCGCTTGGACGGGTGGCCCTCATGACGCCGAGTTCGACACTAGACTTTCCTGGCCTCTCGGGGACGTGTTCGCCGTCGGCGTGAACGGCGAGACGCATCGTGGCCGGCGGGTTGTTTTCAGACTCCGAGGCCTTTCCCTCCGGTAGCCGGGCAATTAATTGTTCGCAGTGGGATGGTTCCATGTGGAGCCCACTCGAAGGCTCCGCAACTTCTGGGAATGGGCTCCTTGCTCTTGATCAGCCGGTCGTCTACAGCCTCTTCCCGGACCAAGACACGTTGTTCGCAAGCGGACGGTTCACTTTCGCGCGCAACGGTACGGGATGGACCACGGTATCGGATGTGGCACGTTGGGACGGACGGACCTGGTCGCCAATCGGCCTTTCGAAACTGGGTGGCTGGGTCTGGGCGCTCGCTCGATTCCGCGGTGAGCTCATCGCTGGTGGCGACTTCTACAGCCTGGATGATCCCGAGGTTCGAAACATCGCCAGATGGGACGGCTCGACGTGGCGGCCCATGGGTCCCGGCGTGGACGGGCAGGTCGTGGCGCTAGCTGTCATGAACGACCAACTCATCGTTGGCGGGGGCCTGTCACGCGCCGGCACGGTCGACGTGCGCGGAGTCGCACGCTGGGACGGCCAATCCTGGGACTCGATGGGACCGATTCAGTTCTTCGGCTTAAGCCCACGCGTGAACTCGCTCGTGGTCCGTGACAACAAGTTGTACGTCGGCGGGTCGTTCAGCCAGCTGGGCGGAGTCGATGCACGGAATGTGACGACCTGGGATGGAGGGATGTGGGCACCATTGGGTAACGGATTCGATCAGGAGGTGCTTCGCCTCACGTTCTACAAGGGCGAGCTAGTCGCCTCTGGCCGTTTCAATCAGCTCGAAGGGGTTCCGGCATACGGACTCGCGCGGTGGGATGGGGAGACGTGGATTCCGTTCCCCGGGGAGGTCGGGAATCCGAGATCTGGAGGCGTTCAGATCTTCGCGATGTGCACGGAAGGCCAGGACCCGTACGTGGGCGGCGTCTTCAACGAGATCGCCGGGGTACCCGCCATGAATGTTGCTCGTTGGAACGGAGTCCGGTGGAACCCGCTGGGATCTGGCATTGGTGCTCAGGAACTGGGCTTCTATCCCTCGGTTAGTTCCGTCGCCGTGTTTCAGAACTCCCTCTATGCGGGTGGGTATTTCAGCACCGCCGGTGGAAAGCGATCCTCACACGTCGCACGGTGGGACGGAATCGGATCCGCCTTTGCGGAAACGGCCAAGCTCGCGGTTGCGCCGGGCCGGCCGAATCCATTCACGGCGCAGGTCCTCGTGCCCTTCTGGCTCCCAACAGCCGCACGCGTGGAAGCCCAGGTCGTGGACCTGACAGGACGACGCGTCCGCACACTCCTGCGTGCCGACTTGCCGGCCGGCTATCACCCGACCGTTTGGGATGGAACGGACGATGGAGGAGCCCGCGTGCGGGCGGGCGTCTACTACGTGACCGTCCGCTCGTCCACGAACGGCCCCGAGGCCCGTAAGGTCGTCCTACTGCCATAGGGGTTCCGGCCCAAGCCAAGCTGTTCGACTTTCCAACCCGCGACCGGAAACAAAAGCCAAGTCTGTTTTTCTGGAATCAGGCGACTAGGGGACGTCCGCGCGCCGCCGTGACCCCGCGCTCGGTGTGCCCGCAAGGCCCCGGTTAGATCAATAGCGGCGAGCTGCGTCGAGCGCCTCGTGGATGCTGTCGTCCAATCGACAAAAGGCTTCGACCAGCTGCTCGATCGACACGTAATGATAGTCGTTAGGCTCGTCGAAGTCGGACCGCACACCAACGGCAACCATTGGCCAGTAGGACGTGGTTTTCGGCGCAGCCGCCCACGGCGAACCAATGTCTATTTCCTCGCGCGCGCAGATGCCCACGTCCTGCGAGTGGATGACTCGCCCTAGCATCCACAACAACGTCCTGTCTGCGAGGACGACAGGGCCATCTATCCCCAAGTCAAGTTCGCCCCCGTTTCGAAGCAGCCGCATGTTGTTCGCTCGCTCCAGAATGCCCGGCCGGTGCTGCTCGGCAAGTTCGAGTGTCTTGCGGGCGTGGTAGCAGAAGTCGTGGAGTGCATCGATGAGTTGATGGTGTTGCCGCGTGTGAAGCACGTAAAGGGGCTCGCGGTCAGTCGCGCGATACCTCGATAGCGCGACAAGCGTGGCTGCTCGCTCGCGTGCGGCCTCATAGTGGCGCCACAGGGCCAGCCCTCGAAGCTCCTCCGGGGTCGCCCGGCGCGGGCTGTCCGGCTCCTGTCCACCACTCGTCTCGTTCACCGTACGGTCCCGCCACGCAACCCGAGCACCAGCCTATGGTTCATCGCTGCCCATACCGACACCTCGGCCTCGGTGGGTCTCGAAGCCTCGCTCGCCCGAACTCCACGCCTGCGCACCACGCTGTGGAGGACTCTATGTCCCGGCCGAGTCGCCCAGCCAATCCCACCTCACGTCTCCTTCACGCCCTTCAGCCCACCAGCCGCCCGCCGGTAACTGCTGACTGCTCGCTCGGCCCTTTCTGAAACTTCGGGCTCATGCGCCGCCGATTCGGTGTCTCGGCAAGGGCATCGAGAACGATCGTGGTCAGCATCTTGGCCATCTTCCTGTCCCGACGCGCCCTGCTCATCTCAGGCTCCCTCCGGCCACTTCCCCGCGTCCGCGAGTACCCGGCGCAGCTTCCTGAACAGGTTCGGGTGATATCGCTTGCTGGCGGGGTCGTTCGAAAACGGTGCTGATGACTCCCGCATCGTTGGAGGCGAGATGGATCATCCGCGTGCGCGGATTCGCCCACACATTTTAGCCGGAACGAGACGGTCTTTCGCGCTTCGGGCATGGCGGTCCTCCGAGGCGGTCAGTTACGTGCTTACCCTCAGCCGAATGTATGGGTAACCCTTCCCATCGTACGAGAACAGTACGTAGGCCTCCGTGACCTGGCGCATGCCCGCGAACGTCTGGTCTTGGAGCCATCCTTCCGCGTCGGCATGGGCAAGCATCTTCTCGTCGGTGTGCAGGACGACCACGTACTGCGGGAACTCCACCCCTTCAGCTCCTTGCCATCCTTTGCCTTCAGCCGTTCATCAATTGCGGCGATCAGGTCGGAGCCTTCCCACGCACGAAAGCGAACCTTCTCAGGGCGGCCCTTCTTGATCGCGGTCACGTTCTTGTTCATAAGCTTCCTGTCGAGAAGTTCGGTCACCTCGATGGCTACAAGGGTCCCATCCGGCCGCTCACCGATGAAGTCGGGTGTGCTGTTGGGGACGCCGGGATGCACCGCGCGAAACGTCAGGGGCTCGCCGACTGATTCGATTATTTGGCGTACCCACGCCGAGCTCCTTAGTCGGCTTCGTCGGCCAATCGAAGTGCGAATCCAGTGGCCGGATTCTCCCTCGCCGCCTTGCGAACGCCCGTTCGGTGGCGTCGCCGTAGTACCGCGTCAGCGCCCGCATCGCGCGGTCGAGACTTCTGGTTCACACGTCCCGGGTCAAGTTTCCCGTCGTAGTAGGCGCGCACAAAGGCCGCCATTTTCCTGATCCTCCTCCCGTGCTCACGGTGTCCGGCTACGCCCATCACATCGGCGGTCCATCTGACCATGGGCCTCTCCGCGAGGAACCTTGCCTCGCCGATCAGATCGGCTTGAGCGTGTCGGTCTGTTAGCAGTTCGTACGCACCCGCAGGTCACACCATGACGATGAGCTTGGGAAGGATTCCGCTCAATAGGCCGAAGCCCGTTCTGTAGCGCTTCTTGGTCCAGACAAGCCAGACTTCCTCGTTGGGGGCCACGCCGTGTCGAGGCTAGTTTCGAGTTCTCACATTGGTCGGGCCGCCCGGATGCGGAGTCATACTTTCGACTTCTGCTCGCACGCCGGGAATGTGGGTCCTTTCGTTGAACGCGGCTGCCCACAACCATGGCGGGGAAGTCGAGCTTGTGGGAAATAGCGGAGCCCCCGTAGCTAACCCGGGCAACATCGGGCTCTGCAGGGTTACGGTCGCGTAGGGTGCCGCGCTTTCAGCGCCTTGACCTGCCCATCGACTACCATGCTCATTGGGACAAAGTCAGGTGACCCGACAGACCTCATCTTCAACAGCGGACCAGTCCTTGTCGGTTCGGAGTATCCGCTTCAAATCGGCCATGCTGCTTCCTTCCCAGGGAAACAGAACCGTCCCACGGGAGGATCAACCGAGGCGTCGGACGCGGGCAACCGCGCGCCCCATCGTGTCCCTTCTCGTGTCCCTTCTGACCGACCCTACACCCTCCGCTTCCTTCCGACAGCCTTCCGCATCCTCTCCCTGATGCAGAATCGCCCCAGCCGGACGTAACCGGCTGAGGCGACTCCATTTCCTTCTGCCGCAAGTGTCCCGACGATTGGTAGCCCTTCGGGGATTCGAACCCGGTCTGATGGCTGAGAATGAGATGCCGCCGGACGGCCGCGCCGAGGAGCCCCAATCACCAGATGCGGACGCGATCCTCCGGCGCGACGTAGAGCTTGTCGCCGGGCTTCACCCCGAACGCGTCGTACCACGCGTCGAGATTGCGCACGACGCCGTTGACGCGGTACATCCGCGGCGAGTGCGGGTCGCTCACCACCTGGCGGCGCAGGCAGTCGTCGCGTCGACCTTGCCGCGCCAGGCCTGCGCCCAGCCCAGCATCACGCGCTGGTCGCCGGTCCAGCCGTCGATCACGGGCGCCGGCTTGCCGTGCAGCGATGGCGTGGTAGGCCTCGAGCGCCAGCGTCAGGCCGCCGAGGTCGGCGATGTTCTCGCCCATCGTCAGCTCGCCATTGACGTGCACGCCCGGCAGCGGCTCGAACTTCGAGTACTGGGCGCCGAGCCGTCGCGGCGCGCGCTCGAACGTCTTGGCGTCGTCCGCGGTCCACCAGTCGCTGCAGCTTGCCCTCGGCGTCGAGCTTGCGGCCCTGGTCGTCGAAGCCGTGCGTCAGCTCGTGCCCGATCACGCCACCGGCGGCGCCGTAGTTGAACGCCGGATCGGCGTTGGCGTCGAAGATCGGCGGCTGCAGGATGCCGGCCGGGAACGACGATGTCGCGCAGCGAGCCGTTGTAGGCGTCGTTGGTCTGCGGCGTCATGCCCCAGTCGCCGCGATCGACCGGCCCGTGCAGCGCGCCGACGTAGAAGCCCCAGTCGCGGCCGCCGCGCGCGTGCACGTTGCCGACCAGATCGTCGTCGCGGACGACGAGCGTGCGAGTAATCGCGCGGCTGCGTCGGGATAGCCGACCTTGATCGTGTAGGTATCGAGCTTCTCGAGCGCCTCGTCGCTTGGTCTCCGGGACCCATCCAGTCGAGCGTTGTCGATGCGCGCGTGGTAGGCGGCCTTGAGGTTCTGCGACCAGCGTCCTCGATCTTGCGCCTTCGACGCGGGCGGGAAGTATCGCGCGCTGTACAGCTGGCCGACGGCCCAGCCGAGGTTGCCGAAGCGGTCGAAGCGATCGCCGGCGCCGATAGTCGCCGCCGCTCACCGCGTGCACGCCGCGCTTCCAGCGCACGCTCTGCACCTTCTGGCCGAGCAGCGTCCTGGTTGCGCATGCTCGAAGGCGGCGTCGGCGAACGGCTGTCGACAGGTACGGCGCGGCGTTGTCGGCGACCGTGAACGCGAGCCACGCCTGGAGCGTCTCGATCGGCGTGCGCGCGAACACCTGCCGCGAGCTTCGGGAACGCGCTCTTCTCGCCGACGATCACGCGTGTCGAGGCCGGCCATGCCGGTCGCGGCCGAGGAACTCGCGCCACGCGAAGCCCGGCGCGAGCGATTCGAGAGCGTCCGCGACACTTCATCGGGTTGTAGATCGCGATCGGGATCGCGCTGCTGCGTCTTGGTCCAGCTCGCCGCGGCGACCTCTGGTCTCGTAGGCGACGACGTCGCGTGCCGCTTGCTCGGGATTCGGCCAGCTCGAGCAGGCGCAGCAGGGTCGCCGCGTAGTCCTGGTATTTCGCCTTCTGCGTCGCGAATCTGGCGTCGAGGTAGTAGTCGCGGTCCGGCAGGCCGAGCCCCGCCTGGCTCAGGTACACGGCGTACTTCTTCGGGTCCTTGAGGTCGACGTCGATGCCGACGTTGAACAGCGAGCCCTCGAAGTCGGCGTTCGTGCGGCCCATGAGCGCCGCGAGCTCGGCGCGGTGCTGCGCGCGGCGCGGATCGGCATCGAGCGTGGCGGCGAGCGGCGACGCGCCGAGCGCATCGATGCGCGCCTCGTCCATGAACGAGCTGATAGAACGCGCCGATCTTGCCTTCGAGCGATCTTGGGCTCGTGCCCTGCCGTCTTGGCCTCGTCCTCCATCATCTCGCGCAGGCGTTGCTCGGTGCGATCGGTCATCGCGCGACGCAAGCTGTAGCCCGGCAGGTCGGGCGGGATCGACGTGCGGTCGAGCCAGCGTGCCGTTCGCGTAGCGGAAGAAGTCGTCGCCGGGGCGCGTCGACTTGTCCATGCCGGCGTCGTCGAAGCCGGCGGCGCCATAGAGCGGTCGCTCGCCGGCCGGTTTCGCTGACTTCGATGCCATCGCGGCCGGCGAGGCGAAAGAGGATGGTGGCGAGGCAGGAAGCAGCGAGCGCGGTGATGCGAGATCGAACCGTGCGTCATGGGGCTCCGGGTGAGATGATCGAGCAGGACGCGGCATTGTACTCGACCGCATCCCTCCGATCAGGCCGCCGGCTTCCTCGCGACCCGAGCGAGCCCGGCGTACGCGCCCGCGGTGGCCGCCGCGCCGATCAGCACCGCGAGCCCGGAGCAGGACGATCGACCGGTCGAACCCCGTGCTCCCGATCCGCGCCTGCGGACCCCGCCGGCGCCTGCCACTCGGCGCGACCGTGCAGCCAGAGATCGAGGTTCGAGAAGACGTTCCCCGCGGTGTGCAGCACGATGGCGGGCAGGATCGAGCCCGCGCGGTGCGTGATCGCGCCGTAGAGCGCCCGCGACCGCGACGTAGTACGGCCAGAGCACGGGCGTGAAGTCGAGGTGCGCGACCGCGAACATCGTGCCCGTGATCAGGATCGCGAGCGGCAGGCCGATGCGGCGCTCGATCGGACCCTGCATGTAGCCCCGGAAGGCCGCCTCCTCGACGATCCCGGCGATCGGCGCGGACGCGAGCAGCAGGAGTGAGCACGGTGGACCGCGGCGCGCCGCGGAGATCGGGGAGCGTCTGCTCCGGCAGCACGACGAGCCGGTTCGCGAAGCGCAGCGCGAGCACCAGCGTCACGATGCCGATGAGCCCGGTGAGCAGCGACCACGCCCATACCGGCGCCGGAACGCGGCCGGCGCGCGAGCTCGCGCGTCGCTCCTCCGCCGTCGCTTCCGGAGGGCCCCAACCACCGGCGTAGCGCCAGAAGAACCACACGTACGCCGCCATCAGCGGCGCCGACCACGGCAGGCTCGCCCCGAAGCGGAGGTTCGCCGCGAACGCGGCGTTGCGCGGCAGAGGCGTTCCGGCGAGGAGCACGACGATGCCGACGACGACGGCCCGCGCGATGACCGAGCCGTTGCCTTCGCGGGGATCGGCCGCCTCGCTCACGTCAGACCAGCACGCCGACCGCGCGACGGCGGGTGCGGCGCTCGGGCGCATACTCCGCCCAGGCGGCGGCGATGCGCTCGATGCCCGCCGCAGTGGTCGCGGGATCGCCGACGAACGGCAGCCGCAGATGATCGGCCCAGCGGCCCTCGGGCGAGTTCACGGTGCCGGGGACGATCGCCACACCGTGACGCAGTGCCACTGCGGCGAGCTCGGCGACGTTGCCCTCCGGGATGCGGAGCCACAGCGTCAGCCCGCCCCGGGGCCGCGCGTAGGTCCAATCGGGAAGGTGCTTCGCGAGCAGTCGCGCGGTGTGATCGAGACGCGCGCGCACCTGGCGGCGGCGCAGCGTCTGCAGCTGCTTCGCGCGCCGCAGCACGCGGGCGGCCACCGCCTGAGCCACCAGCGAGCCGCTGAGATCCGACACCACCTTGAGGCGCGAGAGCCGCGCGATCATCGGCTCGGGCCCGCGGATCCATCCCACGCGCAGGCCGCCCCAGAACAGCTTGCTCAGCGACCCGACGGTGAGCGTCGCCGAGTCCTTCGCGAACGCGGCGAGCGGCGGCGGCGCTTGGGGCTCGAGCGTCAGGTCGGCGAGCGCCGTGTCCTCGACCACGACCGCGCCCGATCCGCCAGCGCGCGCATGACCGCGCGGCGCGCCGACTCGTCGAGCACGTACCCGGTCGGGTTGTGACAGGTGGGCACCAGGTAGACCAGGCGCGGGGAGGTGCGCGTCACCATCTCGCGCAACGCCTCGATTGCGAGGCCGTCGGGTCCGAGCGGCACGCCGACCAGGCGCGCGCCGATAGGAGGAGAACGCGTCGATCGCGCCGAGGTAGGTGGGATCCTCGAGCACCACCGGCGTCACCGGGCTCGATCAGCAGGTTGGCGATCAGCGTGATCGCCTGCTGCGCGCCGCTCGTCACGAGCACCTGTTCCGCGCCGGGTCGGGAGCCCCTGCTGCTCGAGCTGCGCGCGATCCGTCAGCGCAGGTCAGGAAGGCCGAGCGGCATGTAGCCGTGTCCCCGCAGCAGCCTGCGCCATGTCGGCGCGCGACCTCCGGTCCACGCCCGGTCGAAGACCCGAGGCAAACCATCGAAGTGCGCGCCGAGGAACTCGATCTCGGCGCCGGTGCGCTCGACCAGCCCGCGGAAGACGATGTTGCGCGTGGACAGCGCCGCGGCCGACGCCGGGCGCTGTGGCCAGCGCCCCGCACCGGCGTGCGGCGCACCGTGGTGCCGCTTCCCTGGCGGCTCTCGAGCCATTCCTCGCGCGGCGAGCGCCTCGTACGCCAGGACCACCGTGGTGCGGCTCACCTCGAGCCAGCGCGCAGCACGCGCTGCGGCGGGCAGCCAGGGTGCCGGCGGGCAGGTCGTCCGCGCTCGATCGCGGTGCGGATCGCGCCGGCAGGCGGAGGTAGACGGCAGGCCCTCGCCGCGTCGGCCCACTCGCCGACAGTCGGAGGAAACGGAGTCGGTGTCATCGATCAGTCCACTTTCTCATGATTGGATATTGAAATGCGCCCAGCACTACTCCGATATTATGGCCATCGCACGGGAATTCTCCCGACGAAGGAGGAACGACCCATGGCCAGATTGGATGCTAAAGTGGACCGCCCGCGTCGCCGAAGCTGCCGCGCTGGGCCTATCGCGACGGTCGGATCGTCCCGTATCACGAGGCGACCTACGGGCTCCTGACCCACGGCGCTCAACTTACGGCACCGGGCTTCTTCGCCGGCATTCGCGGCTACTGGAACGCCGACGAGCGACAGCTGTTCGTGTTCCGTCCCGACGACCACTTCCGGCGCTTCCTCGAATCCGCCCGCCTGCTGCGCATAGGGCTCGGCGTCACGCCAGCCGATCTCACCGCGGGCCTGATCGAGGCTGCTCCGCGCCGAGGACTACCGCGAGAACTGCTACATCCGTCCGGTCGCGTTCTACGGCGATCAGAGCATCGGCGTTCGGCTGCACGGCCTCACCCCCGTGGTCGGGATGGCGTCGGTGCCGATCGGCTCCTACCTCGGCAAGGAGGACGGCATCCACGTCGCGATCTCCTCGTGGACGCGCGTCTCCGACAACGCCATTCCCGCGCGCGGCAAGATCGCCGGCTCCTACGTCAACTCCGCGCTGGCGAAGACCGACGCGGTGCTGGCGGGATTCGACGAGGCGCTGCTGCTGAACGAGCACGGACACGTGTGCGAGGGCTCGGTCGAGAACGTCTTCATGGTGACGGGACGGCGTCGTCGTGACGCCGCCGGTGACCGACGACGTGCTCGAGGGCTTCACCCGCGCCACCGTGATGCAGCTCCTGCGCGAGGACCTCGGTCGCACGGTGGTCGAGCGCGTCGATCGACCGCACCGGAGCTCTACCTCGCCGAGGAGGTGTTCCTCACCGGCACCGGCGCCGAGATCTCGCCGGTCACCCGCGTCGACCACCGGCTGCTCGGCGACGGACGGATCGGACCCGTCGCGTCGAGCGTGCGCACTCGTTATCTCGAGACCGTGTGCGGCAGGGTGCTCGCGCGGCGCGGCTGGTGCCGTCCGGTCTACGCTCCCGCCGCCGCCGAGACCGCGACCGCGGTGGCTCAGGCGCCCGGCGTGGTCGCGTGAGGTCGGCGTGATGGACGTCACGCCGGTCACGCTCGAAGGCCGCCACGTGCGGCTCGAGCCGCTCTGCTCGACCACCGCGCCGACCTCGCCACGATCGCGCTCGACCCCGACGCTGTGGCAGACGACGCTGACCCGGATCGAGTCGCTCGAGGACCTCGATGCCTACCTCGAGACCGCGCGGTCCTGGCAGCGCGCGGGCACCGCGATCCCGTTCGCGACCATCGATCGCGCCACCGGGCGTGCGATCGGGTGCACGCGCTTCGCCAACATCGATCCACCGAACCGTCACCTCGAGATCGGCTGGACCTGGCTCGGGCGCGAGTTCCACCGCCAGGCGTTCAACACCGAGGCGAAGCTGCTGATGCTCGATCACGCCTTCGATCGCATGGGCTGCATCCGCGTCGAGTTCCGCGTCAACGTGCTCAACCTGAGATCCCGCCGCGCGGTGACGCGCGCTCGGCGCCAGGAAGAGGGCACGCTGCGCCAGCACACCATCGCCGCCGACGGCCGGCTGATCGACTGGGTCTACTACAGCATCCTGCGCGGCGAGTGGCGCGCCGTGCGCGCCAACCTCGAACAGAGGCTCGCCGCCCACGTCTGAACCACGCCTCCTGAAGACGAGTGCCGTGACGCCGGGGGTCCGCCGTGAGAGGGTCGCCGCATGATCCCGGGCCCGACCCTCCTCGAGCCGCGTGTGGCGACTTCCGAACGCCCGCTCATCGACGCGGCGCTCTTCTTCCTCCTCACCTTCGCGATCGCTTGGGTCTGCTTCGTTCCGATCGTGAGAGGGATTCCGTTGAACGCATTGCCCGGACGCTCGCTCCTGATGCTCGGCGTCTTCGGCGCCGTCGATCGCCGCGATCACGATGACCGCCTGGCGCCGCGGCCGGCCGGGCGTGCGTGCGCTGGTCCGGCCGGATCTTCCGCGGCCAGGCGCCGGCGCGCTGGTACGGGTTCGCGCTGCTCTACATGGCGGCGCTCAAGCTCCTGGCCGCGGTCATCCACCGGATGGCGCTCGGCGCCTGGCCGCGCTTCGGCGCCGAGCCCTGGATCCTCCTCCCTTCGCCATCGCCGTCTCGACGCCGGTCAGGCGGGTGAAGAGCTCGGCTGGCGGGGCTACGCGCTTCCCCGCCTGGCCACGAGCTTCGGGCTCGCTCCCGCGAGCATCGTGCTCCGGTGTGTTCTGGGCGCTCTGGCACCTGCCGCTGTTCTTCGTACGCGAAGCCGACACCTTCGGCCAGTCGTTCCCGGTCTACGCCCTGACTGTGTCCGGCATCTCGGTCCTGATCGCGTTCCTGTACGCGCGGTCGGGCGGCGGTCTGCTGCTGCCGATGCTGTTCCACGCGGCGGTGAACAGCACCAAAGACATCGTGCCGTCGGCGGTGCCGGGCGCCAGCCGCCCCTTCGCCATCGGCGCCTCGGCGGTCGGCTGGATCGCGCTCGCGCTGCACGGCGTCGTGGCCGCCGTCTTCCTGGTGTGGATGGCGAGGACCGAGCGCGAGGGAGCCGGCACCTATCTCGACTGACGCCGGCCGGAGCGCGTGCCGCCACCTTTCCCCGCCGACCGCTCGAGCGATCTCTCCTCCCCCTCACCGACACCGCCGATCGGGTGCGTCGAGGCTATACTCAGTTCTCGTATGATCTTGCCTCCCGGCGGTGTCTCGTGTCGTGACGCTCGGCGCCCATGACCGAGCCACCACTCTCCCCTCTCTTCCCGGCGCGTCCCCGCCCGGAGGACCCCGCGCGCGTCGCGTGCGGCGATGGTGGCTGCGTCTTCATGCTCGCCGCCGTCGGGACGCTCGCCCGGTGGTGCTGTTCGCCGTCCGCCAGCCGCCGATCGCGACCCGCCTCGTCCGCCTGGTCCTGACCCGGGTGCCGGGTCCACCGGGTGCGACGATGACGGTGGGCAACGTGCGCGCCGACTGGACGTCGCGGATCGAGCTCACCGGGCTCGCGATCACGCGCGGCGACACGCTGCTCGCCGCCGTCGACACGGTGCGGGCGACGTACAACCTGCTCTCGCTGCTCGGTGGGCGCCTCCGCGTCCGCGAGCTCGAGGTCGCCGGCATCGTCGTGACCGGAGCTTCGCCGACACGAGCGCCGGGCGCCCGCTGAGCCGAATGCGAAGCCGCTCACGCTCGCGGACGTCCTGCGCGGCGGCTTCTACCGCGGCCCGCCGATCGCGGTCGACCGGCTCCACCGTTGCGCGGCGCTCGCTACGGCGGCTGGACGCGCGACCCGGGTGAGAGCGGCTCCTCGCCGACCTGACGCTCCGCGCGCGTGACGTGAGGCTCGGCCGCGACTTCGCGTTCGTCGTCGACACGCTGGCGGTGCGCGGGCGGACGCACCCCGGCTCAGGTACGCCGATCGAGGTCCGGATGCGCGGCGTCGCTCGACCACGGGCGCTTCGCGGCACGGTCGCTGCGCGTGTGGAGCGACTCGAGCCGCGTCGACGGCGGAGTTCCTGCTCGCGCTCGGTCAGGGCGATTCGCTGAGCGAGGCGCGCATCGTGCTCGCCGCACGTCCGCTCGCCCTCGTCGATCTCGCGATCTTCTCGCCCGGGCTCGCCGGCGCCGGCACCGCGACGGCCAGACATCGACGCGTGCGCGGCGACCGGCCGGACCGAATGACGGGTCGGATCGTGAAGTCGCCACCGACGGCGCGCGGTGCGGCGGGATCGAGCTCAGGCCCTCGCGGCTCGAGGCGGCGGTGGTCGGCGGCCGCGCGGACACGCGGGCGTCCGCGACATACGGTGGCGCGCGCCTCGAGCTGACCGGATGGATCCGGCCCTTCGACGGCACGCCGCGCTACGACGTCGCGGTGCGCTCGGACCGGCTGCCGGCGGTGACGGGTGTCACGGCGTGGAACGCCCCTGGCGGCGCGCGCCGGCATGGCGGCGTCCCTCACGGCCCGCGGCGCTGTTCCGGCGTCCGGCGGCCAGCGTCACCTTACGCACGCACGGGGACGCGGGCGGTCTCGACCTCGACGGCGATGTCGATCTCACCCGCGGCTTCGACTGGACGATCCGGCGGCTCGAGCTCGACCGCTTCGACGTCGCGCGCCTGATCGGCGACACCACCGCCTGCGACGTGAGCGGCGTCGTGACCGGATCCGGGGCGCGCGACAGCCCACGGCATCGCGACGGCTCGCTCTCGACGTCCAGCTCGATCCCTCGCGCTACGGATCGTGGCGGCTCGATCGCCTGACCGCGCGCGCGAAGGTCGACGGCGACCGTCTCGCCGCGACACTCGCGATCGACGGTGAGGCCGCGCGTCTCGAGGTCAGCTCAGTTGTCCGGACGCTGGGACGCGGACGGAACGATGCAGCTGCGCGACGTCCGCTTCGCCGGGCTCGATCTCGCCCGGCTCACCCGCTCCTCGGCACTCGAGAGCCGGCTCGACGGGCGGCTGAGCGGAGAGATTCACGGCCTGAGAACCGTCGAGGAAGCCGGTGGCGCGGGCATCGCGGCTCGAGGGGCCGCCTGTCGGGGCGCGCCCGCGTCGACCTCGAACCGTCGCGCTTCGGCCGGCAGCTGATCGACGGCGGATCGCTCGCGATCGACCTCGCCCGCGGCGGCGTCACCGCCAGGGATCGCTCGCCTCGCCGTCGGGACCGGATCGACCTCCTCGCCCACGCGCGTCCCTTCGACGTGCCAGCCACGTTCGCGCTGGACCGCGCGCGCTTCGACGATCTCGATCTCGCCGCGTGGACGAGCAACCCGTCGCTGCAATCGCGGCTCTCCGGGAGCCTGACCGGCCACGGCCGGGCGGGCACCACGGCGGGAGCGCGCGGAACCGGAGAGCGGCGCTGCGCGTCGACCCGTCGCGCTTCGGTCACGTGACGCTCGGCGCCGGCGAGTCGCGCCGCGGAATGGTCGGAAGGACGCACGCGCGTGACCGCCGACCTGGACATCGGCGGCGAGCGGCTGTCGGTTCACGGCGAGATGACTCCGCGCGACCGCGCGTTCCGAGGGCCGTCTCGGGCGACGATCCCGATGCGGCTGATCGGCGCGATCGCCGGGCGCGAATCGCTGGCGGCGACCGGCCGGCTGATCGCAAAGGCGTCGTTCGCCGGGCTCACCGGGACGAGCGCGCGCATCGATGGAGTCTCGCCGGCCAGGGCAGCGTCGGGCCGGCCCGTCTCGGCTCGCTGTTCGCGGGCTTCCACCTGCGGGACGGCGTGCTCGCGCTCGACCACGCTGACCGTGCGCTCCAACCTGGGCACGGCGAAGGGCGGCGGCCGCCTCGCGATCTTCGACACCACCGCCGACTCCGAGCTCGGGGTCGGCGTGGTCGTGACCGACCTGTCTCCGCTCCGCCCGCTGCTGCGCAGCCGACACGCTCGCGGTCGACACCTCGACCGTCGCGATCCGCGTGTACGGTCGGAGGGGCGTGCGGCGCTTCGAGGCTCGGGTTGCGGTGCGATCGCTGGCCGTCGACCGCCTGCGACTGCTCCGCGCCGAGGCGCGCACACCGACGGCGAGCTCGACGCGTCGATGCGCCCTTCTCGGTCCCACGCCGAGCTGTCGGTGCGCCGCGTCCACGGCCTCGGCATACCGATCCTCGAGGGTGAGCTGCGCGTCGACATGCGCGGCAACGACCTCGACATCGACGCCACCGGCGCGCGCGACGAGCGCCACCGCATGCACTTCGTGGGCACACTGCGGGGCGACTCGCTGGTCCGTCACATCGCGATCGAGACGCTGGACGTCCACGCCGACTCGGTCGCCTGGGCGCTCACCCATCCGACGCGGATCGAGTGGGGCCCGGACCGGCTCGAGGTCCACGAGTTCGCGCTGCACTCGCCGGCCGGCCGGGTCGACGCGACCGGCGTGATCGACCGGCGTGGCGAGCAGAGCTTCCGCCTCGACGTCCGCGGCGTCAGGCTCGGCCTGGTCTCGACCTGGCTCGGGCGCCCCGACGTCACGGGAACGCTGGATGCCGATCTCGCGCTCTCGGGTCCGGCCACGGCGCCGCGAGGTCTCGGCGGCGTCGACGTCGACGTGATCGCCGCCGGCCATCACGTCAGGACCGTGCGCTCACGGCTCGAGTGGAACGGCGCCCGGGTGCAGCTGGGTGGCCGGTTCGCGTCGCCGAAGGACGACTCTCTGTCCTGGATCGGCGACGCTGCCGCTCGCGCTGTCGCTGGCGCCGGCCGATTCGGGCGCCAAGCGGATGCGGGTGCTCGAGGGCGAGGTCGACGTTCGCGCCACCGCGCGCATGACTTTCCGCGCTGCGAGCGCTCGCGGGGCTGCTCGATCGGCCACCGTCGGCGCGATGGACCGGTACCCTGGATCTCGACGCGCGGCTCTCGGGCAGCAGCGGCGCCGTGGTCGGCAACGGCGAACATCGCCGTGAGCCACGGCGCGGTGCCGCTGCCGGGAGCTCGGCGTGATCTACCGCGACGTCGGCCTGCGCGCGACGTTCGAGAAGGATCGTCTCAAGCTCTCGCGCGCCCACCTCGCGCTCGCAGAAGGGCGATCTCGACGTCGCGGGCGAGATCCGGTTCGTCGGCGTGAAGCGGATCGAGCCGCGGCTGCACGTGAACACCCGCAAGTTCGTCTTCGTCGACACGCCGGACCTGCGCGCGATCGCGTCCGCGTCCGTCGACGTCAGCGGCACGGTCACCGCCCGCTGGTCAAGGGCAAGGTGACGGTCGAGAACTCGAACTACGTGCTTCAAAGCCGGTCGAGGGCGGAGCGGCGCAGGCAGAGCCCGACCGTCATCCGCCTCACCGACGCCGACATCCGAATGATGGAGGAGACCTTCGGCGACGTCGAGCGCCCGGCGCGTCGAACGTGGGGCTGGGCTATACGACGCGGCCGAGCTCGACCTCGACGTCGCGCTCGAGCGCAGCTAACTGGGTGCGGCAGCGCGTCCGTCCCAAGATGTCGGTGGCGCTCAGCGGCAATTTCAAGCTGCGCAAGGCGCCGCACGAGAGCCCGAGCTGACCGGGCGCATCGAGGCCGATTCCCAACCGCGGTTTCGTCGAGGCCAGTTCGCGCAGCTTCGACGATCGCCGGCGGCGAGGCTGCTCAACGGTGAGATGAAGGATCACCGCGCGTCGACATCCAGGCCCAGTACAAGCCGCCGGAGAGCTCGGAGTCCAGCAACGACGAGACGATCATCAAGCTCGACGTCCAGGGCACGATCGAGAAGATGAACCTGACGCTGTCGTCGGAGCCGCCGATGTCGGAGGTCGAGATCGTGGACTTCATCGCCACGGGTCGCTCGGCGGCGGACCAAGCCGAGCCCCAGCACGACCAACACCTCGTCCTCGCTGGCGAAGGAGATCGGGACTGTCGCAGGTCACCGGGTTCGCCGAGCAGGCGGCCCAGGAGGCGATCGGCCTCGACGTGCTCCAGGTGCGCTTCGACGCGCTGCAGGGCGCCACGCTGGTCGCCGGCCGCTACGTCGATCCGCAGCTCTACGTCGGCTTCCGCCAGCCCCTGCAGTACAAGAGCTCCAGCGCTCCGACCTCGAGCGATGACACCCACCGCACGAGCGTCGAGGTCGAGTACGCGATCCATCGCTGGCTCGTGCTGAACCTCCAGGGCGAGTCCGCCAAAGGTGCGCTCGTTCATCCGCGCCCGCCATGCGTACTAGAGCGGGAGCGTTCGTGTGCGTCGCGGCGGCGCTCGCGATGGGTCAGGGCCTCCCCGCCGCCGCCCAGGTGCGGGTCGACGCCCTCACCGAGGTGCGCGCGATCCGGTTCGAGGGCGCGCATTCCGTGTCGAAGCGGCGCCTCGAGTCGGTGGTGCGCACGAAGGATCGCGGACGGGATGTACGGACTGCGGGTCGCGCTCGGCAAGATCCCGCTCGTGCCCGGTCCGGACCATCAGTGTCCTCGACCCTCGCGTGCTCCAGGAGGACGTGGTGCGGCTGCGCGCGACGTACGCCGCATCCGGTCTCTTCTTGCCAGGCTCACGTCCGCTACGACGTCGCGCCGCGACGACGACGAGAACCTGCTCGACATCACCTTCGTGATCGAGGGAAGGCCGCCGCGCTCGTGGTCGTCGGCGTGTGCGGTGACAGGACGCCGACAGCATCGAACGCCGCTCCCGGTCGCCGGAGACGCGAGCGGAAGTCCTGGGAACGATACTCGAGCGCTCGCTGCTCGACGAGCAGCGCGGCCGGCGCCTGATCGTGGACGACGCGCGGCGAGGTCACGACCGGCTGACGCAGCTGGTGGCGCAATCGTGGGTACCCGCGCGCCGCCGTCACCACCGGTCTCGCCACCGACAGCAGCGCGCGACCGTGGCGCGCCTCACCTATCGCATCGCCACCGGACGTGCGTACGCGCGCTTCGGCGAGATCGACGATCGTACGGCACGTCGGTCCGATCTCGGACGCCACGATCCTCCGTCAGGTGAAGCTCGAGCCCGGCGCGCCGTACTCGCCGAAGCGGATCTTAAGCGCGGCCGAGCTCGATCTGCGCCAGCTCGACATCGTGCGCGTAGGCGCGCGTGCAGGCGACGACGCGCGCCGAGCGTGATTCCGGCGGTCGCGGCGAGCACGGCGCCGGAGTCCACGCGTCGTGGTCGAGGCCGCCGCCGATTCACTCACGCCGGTGCGGATTCTGATCACCGAAGCGGATCCGCGACTCATCGGGCGGGGATCTCGGCTACGTCACCGACGCCGGCCTCTCGGCGGAGGCGCGCTGGAGCACTGCAACTTCACCGGCGGCGGACGCTCGCTGACGGTGACCGGCTGGCGCAGACCGGCTGGCTCGCGCTCACCGACAATCCGGACGAACGCTACCGTCTGGCGGTGTCGCTCAAGCAGCCGGCGTTGCGATCACGCGGCGCATCTCGGCGCGTGCTGACGCCCGTTCATCGAGAACCGCGACGACATCGCAGGACCGATCGACCCAGACCGGCGTCAACACCACGCTGGTGTGGCAGATTCGAGCGATTCCGCACGTCTCGCTCGACTACCAGATCGCGCGCCGCTACGTCCAGCGAGTACCACTTCGAGGATCTCGCCTCGGGCGAGATCGACCTGCTCACGTTCCTCACCCAGGTGTCGCAGGGCCTGCTCGACTCGCTCGGCACGACGCTCCTGAGCAGCAACGTTCACGCTCTCCGGCAACCTCGGCCGCGTCGACCGATCCGGCCAATCCCCGCCGCGGCGTGATCGTGCGGCCCGCGCGTTCAGGTCGACGGCGCCGACCGGTCGATCTCGAGCACGGCCTACTGGCGGATCGACGCGCTCGGCGAACGGCTTCCTCCCGCTCGGTCGCTCGGTGGTGCTCGCGAGCGCGCGTCCGCATCGGGCGAATGTTCCCGTTCGGCAAGAGCCTGCCGCGGCCGGGCGACGATCCCAGGTCAAGTTCCTCCAGCTGCGCGATGCCGCGTTCACCGCGGGCGGCACCGGCGACGTCGCGCGGGTGGGAGAACCGGCTGCTGGGCCCCAAGGTGCCCGGACGTCCGCTTCAAGCACCGTCGGCGATTCGCTCGTCCCCATGCCGACGGCTACGTGCCCTACGGCGGGTTCGCAGCGCCAGACTTCTCGGTCGAGCTGCGCGCTGCCGTTCCCCGGGCTCGGGCCCAACTTCGGCTCGCTACGTGTTCCCTCGACGGCGGGCGGGTCGTGGACCAACGACCGAGCGCTTCGGCCTCGCAGGCGATCCGCACGGGCAGGAGCAGCCTGTTCGTCGCCACCGGCACGGGGATCAGCGTGCGCACCCCGGTGCGGTCCGATCCAGGTCGCCGTGGGCTACAAGCTCAACCCGTCGCTGACCGATCTCGTCGACTCGCAGGACCTGATCGAGGCGGCGCGCGCGCGGATCTGCCGTTCGACACGCTGCCGCGCCACGAGTCATGGCGCTGGCAGTGGCACCTCGCGATCGGGTCGAGCTGATTGATCGCCACTCGCGCCGTGGCTTGATCGAGGTGATTCCCTGCCCTACGCTGCCGCGTCCTTCCACGATGCGGGCGCGCCGGCGACGCCCATGGCGTTCCACGAAGAGCCACCATCGATGTTCCACCGACCGAGATCGGCCGCGCGCGACACTCGTCGTGCCGGCCACGATGCTGATCGCCGCCGAGGTCGCGCTGGCGAGGACGCGAACGTCGCTGCGCGGCCGTGATACCGTCGACGGCCGACACCTCGGGCGTCCGGCAACGCGATGTCAGCGACCTGGTTCCGCGGCGATCACCAATGCCGGCGCGGACCGAGCTCGGTGAGCGAGCCCAATCCGGGTCTGTCGCTCACGCTGCTGCCCTAGCGTCGGGTACAACCCGAGCTTCGGCGCGGCTACTTCGGCGCCTCGATCGCGCTCGGCGGCTGGCTCGGCGATCCGGAGACGATCGCAGCTCTCGTCGGGATCGATCAGCGCGACGTACTCGACGTCAGGAGCAGATCAGCGTCCAGTTCCGCTCCGATTTCTACCTGAAGGACAACGGCTGGGTGCTGAAGGGCGACTGGCGCTACCTCGACACCAGCCAGCCGACCTTCGGTCTCGGCCCCGCGGTCCGATGGTGCGGTCCGAGTACCCGATGGACTTCCGCCTCTATCGTTTGTACCAGACGGTCTACAAGCGAACGGCAGCGATCTCGCTACCGCTACTTCGGGCGTCGGATATCACTACGACGACGGTACGCCGAGCATCCGCGACCCGCGGGCGAGGCCGGCGAGCACGACGCCGTTCAGCGCGTACAGCGGCGGGGTACGCCGTCGAAGACGCGCAGTCGTCGGAATCTCGGTCAACGTCCTGCTCGACACGCGCGACAACCCGATCAACGCCGCCCGTGGGACCTATCTGGAACGCGAGTCTGCGGTCTTCGCCCGCCGGCTCGGCGCCGACCGAGCGACCGCCAGAGCCTGTGGAGCGACTTCCGGACGTTCGGCCGGCTGCCGGGAAGCAGCCGCAACGTGCTCGCGGTCTGGAGCTATCTCTGGTTCACGTTCGGGTCCGCCGCCCTACCTCGAGCTGCCGGCGATCGGCTGGGACACCTACGGCCGCAGCGGCCGCGGCTACGTCAGGGCCACATCCGCGGCGCGAATCAGGCCTATGTCGAGTTCGAGTACCGCATGCACTTCACGCGGGACGATCTCTGGGGTGGCGTGGCGTTCGTCAGCCTCATCTCCACCTCGCGCAACGAGACCGGCTCATGTTCGGATCGCTGGATCCCGGCTACGGCCTCGGCCTGCGTCTCAAGTTCGCCAAGCGGACCAACACGAACCTCTGCGCCGACGCGGCCCGCGGCCAGGACAACAAGACCCGCTGGTACATTCGCGCCCAGGAAGCGTACTGAGCCCTCGCCGGGCCCGCGCGTCCCGGGGTTCCGGGTGCAGGCCGCCCGCCGCGATCGAACGCCCCCAATGAAAATCGCCGCGGACCGGAGTCCGCGGCGTAACGATGTGAGCTGAAGCGGACCGGACTACTGCTCGCCGAGCGCGTAGGTGATGCCGCCGATGAACTCGCCGCTGTTGTACCAATCCGAAGCGTACGAGTAGCAATAGCCCCACGCGTCGCACCAGATGCCGCTGCTGGTCGTGAGCTTGGTGTCGGTGACGCGCCAGCGGCCCTCGAGTCGCAGGCCGATCTTCGGCGCTCATCTCGATCTTGGTGCCGAGCCCGGAAGTGTGAAGTTGAACAGCGTGTTCGACTTGGGCTGGCGCGCGCCGGCCCCGGCGAGCACCCCGCGTCGATGTCCGGATGGGTGACCGCCCAGCCGAAGCCGATCAACCGAACGGCGTGGCGCGGCCGCCGGTCGGCGAGTAGCCGAAGGAAGTTCATGTCGTAGTTGTCGAAATCGATGTGGCCGAAGTCACTGGTGAGCTGCCCGTGGAGCTGCTGGTGGATCTTGATGTCGGAGCCGGTGCGCGTGTACGAGAACTCAGATGCCGCCGCGCGGCGTTAGCTTGCCGTCAGCCGGCCGCCCCACATCAGCCCGTTCGTGAGCTCGACATTTGCTTCCGTTCCGTGCCGGCGAAGGTGTTGTAGATGTCGCTCGCGACGTAGTAGCCGGCGAACGGGTTGAGCTCGATCTTGGTCTGCGCGCCGGCGAGGAAGTCCACCCGCAGAGACGCCAGCGCCAGCAAGGCCAATGTTGCCTTCACACGGGACATGAACTTTCTCCTCCGTTGGTTGCGGCCCTTGCCGGAATGGCAAGGAAACACAGAGCGCGGCCGGACGAGGAATTGAAAACGATCCGGGAGCCAAGCACTTTCCTCGAACGTGCCGCCTCGAAAACGAGCGTCGGCAGCCTATTCCGCACCCGACGCCCGTGTCAAGGAATGCGCCGCTCGTGTTCTCGATGCGCTGGCGCGGTGAAATCGATGAAACGGGCAGCCCTTCGCGGCCTCCAGTGCCTTGATGGCCCCGCGGTCGGCTGATAGAGTCCGGCACCAGTCGAAAACGATTTTTGCGAACTCATCTCCCTGACGCTGAAGGAGGCTCCAATATGTCGAACGTCGTCCGTCGCTCGTTCGTCGCTGCCCTGGTCGTGACGGTTCTGGGGGCGTTGCCCGCGCTCGCCGCGGCCAGCAGCATCGAATCCGAGATCGAGCTGCTCCGCTCCGATCTCAAGGCCGGCAAGGTCGAGATCGTGAAGGAGGCGATGCACATCGAAGGCGCGCGCGCCGATGCCTTCTGGCCGGTCTACCGCAAGTACCAGCTCGAGCTGGACGCGATCGGCGACAAGCGCGTGGCGCTGATCAAGGAGTACGCCGCCAGCTACGACCTCGATGACCGACGCCAAGGCGAAGTCGCTGGTCAAGCAGGCGCTGGATCTACAGTCCGCGCGGACCAGCCTGCTCGGAGAAGTACTACGGGAACTTCGAGAAGGTCCTGGGCGCCGTCGACGCCGCCAAGCTGGTCCAGGTCGAGCATCTCATCATGGCCGCCATCGATCTCCAGCTTGCCTCCGAGATGCCGTTGATCGAGAAGACCGCGCCCGCCGCCAGCAAGCCGTAGCCCGCGTCCGCTTCTGAAATTCGGCCCCGTTCACCGCGGGGCCGATTGTTTTTCAGGGGTCGACAGCCGGTTGCCCGGGACACGGGGACGCCGTATCGTGTCGCGAGATCCGTCGCGCCAGAATGCGTCGCCCGAGCTACCGAGGCCGTCCCCCGCTCGCCGCCCGTGCGCCGCGTCGGCGAGACGACTCTCTCGGGGCATCGCACGATGAATGGACTCCCGCTCTGTCGTTTTTCCCACCGCCGCGCGCGATCCCCTCGCAGCCACACCATGCGACGAACCACGACGAGTCGCGCGGATTCACTCACCCGGAGGAGGATTCCAGTGAGGACCCGATCACGGACGTCTTGGCCCGGTATCGCCTTTCGCACTGTATGATCCCAGCGCTGTCGCTTCTGCTCCTGTCCGGCTGCGGCGTTTCCAAGTCCAAGTACATGGACGTGACGAAGAGCCGTGATGAGCTCGCGGCCCAGAACCAGAGCCTCGGTGGCGAGCGTCGACTCCTTGAACCAGACGAACACTCCAGCTCGCGGCCGACAAGGCGGCGCTGGACGGCAAGGTCAAGGAGATGGACGCCTCGTCGCAGCAGATGGCGGCGGAGCTCGAGGTGCAGAGGAAGGCGTCCGAGGAATCCAAGAAGGCCTACGAGGACATGATCGGACACCTCCAGGGCGAGGTGAGCAGCGGCAAGGTCGAGGTCCAGCAGATGAAGGAAGGCGTGAGCGTCAATCTCGCGCAGGACATCCTCTTCCCTTCGGGGTCGGCCGAGCTCGACAAGAAGGGCCGGGAAATCCTCCTCAAGGTGACTGACGTGCTCAAGGATTCGCCGTACCAGGTGATCGTCAGCGGCCACACCGACAACCAGAAGATCATGGCGCAGGCCTCGCGGGCCGCTATCCGAGCAACTGGGAGCTCGGCCCGGCGCGAGCGTCGCGGATCGTGCGGCTGTTCCAGGAGGCCGGCGTTCCGAAGGAGAAGTCGCCGCGGTGTCGTTCGCGGACAGCCGTCCCCGCATGCCGAACAACACGCCCGACGGCCGCGCGAAGAATCGCCGGATCGAGATCAGGCTGCGGCCCGCGCCCAACGAGCAGACCGCGGGAGCGGCCGATTCAACTCGCTGACCTCTCGATGTGACTCAACCCGGCCGGACGGTCGCCCCCGTTCGGCCGATTTCCTTCCCGGAGGCCGATGCCGTGTCCGCGAAAACCTGGATGATCCTGGCGCTGCTGGTCCTGAGCCTCGCCGCCGGCGTGGCGCTCGGAGAATGGTTCTTTCGCCTCTACTTGCGGGCCATGCCTGCGGTGGTGCTGAGCGACTTCAACACCCAGTCGTCGCGCATCGCCCACTGGCTCTACGGCGCCTGCGCCGGCGTCGTCCTGTTCGTCTGGTCGCTGATCGGCATGGCCGTGAACGGCATGACGCGCAGGAAGGCCAAGCCCACGGGCGTCTGAGCCTTCACGATTCGGGCCGGGCCGCGTCCGGCGGAAGCGCGGGTGTCGCCGTTCCCGGACTCATGTGAAGGTGCAACGTCGCGCTGCGGAAGGGAATGCTGATCCCTCGCGATCGAACCGCAGCTTCACGGCACGCGTGATTCCCCAGTAGACGTTCCAGAACTGCTCCTTCGAGGTCCACGCCCGGACCACGAAGTTGACCGACGAATCGGCGAGCTGGTGGAGGCGGATGTCCGGCGCCGGCTCGGCGAGCACCTTCGACTCTCGGCGGCGACGATCTCGCGCAGCACCCGCTCGGCGCGCCTCGACGTCGTCGCCGTAGCCGATCCCGAAGCTGAGATCGACGCGGCGGATCGGCTGGGAGGTACGGTTCCGGATCACCCCGCCCCACACCGTGCTGTTCGGAACGATCAGCGTCTGGTTGTCCGGGGTCAGGATCGTCGTCGCGACGAGCGTCATCCGCCTGACGACCCCGCTCACGCCCGCGACCTCGATCTCGTCGCCGACGTCGAACGGCTGGTTGCCGAGGATCATCCCGCCGGCGGCGAAGTTGGAGAGCGTGTTCTGCATCGCGAAGCCGACCACGACGCCGGCGATGCCGAGCCCGGCGAGCAGCGGGGCGAGCTGGACCCCGAGCTGTCGCAGGATGACGAGGAATCCGATCGCCATGACGCCGTGGGACGACAGCCGGATGATGGTCCCGCGCATCAGCTGCGTGAAGTTCGAATACACGACCGCGCGGCGCACGATTCCCGCGCACCAGGCGTGACAGCGCCCGGAAGCCGACGAAGGTGAGGACGATGAGGAGTCCCTGGATGAGCCACTGGAGAGCGCCTTCCCGGCCAGGAACTCCACGAGCTCGAGCCACGCATCGTCCGCGCGAGCCCGAGCAGCACCTTTGCGGCCGAAGATCGCCGAGGTGAGCTGTGCCCGTGGTGGCGATGAGTTCCACCGCTGAGCGGCGTGGTCTCGAGTCCCAATCGATCCATCATGCCTGATTGCGGCGGTCAGGCTGCGGTTGGCGCGCCGGGCGCGCTCCTCGGCGGACTCGAAAGCGTAGCGGAGGTCCGCGTTCGACGCGTCCTGGAGAGCCGCAATCCCGCCCCGACGCAGATCCAGCTGCGCGAGCTTGAGCCGGTTCACGAGGCCCTCGGCCGCGGGCGGAAGATTCTCGGAGCAGCAGGGCGCGTGGCCCGACACCGTCGATGCCGGCGCGATCGAGCGCCAGCAGCACGTTGACGAGGGAGCGGAAGCCAGTCGACCAGGCGATCCGGACTGCTGGGACAGTCGCGGTCTCGATCGTCGAGCCGCTCGTTGCCCGTCGCGGCCTCGCTGGCCCGGCCCAGCTCGGTCATCGCCGTCTGATGCCTCCGGGCTGAATCAGGTAGCGCGGCCATTCCTCGAGGACCGCCGCGGTCAGATCGCGCCTCGCCTCGGTGACGTCTCCGCCGCGCTTTCGCTCCGCCTCGATGCGCTCGGCGCGACGTCGAGCATGGCCGGCGCAGGGAGCTCGATGGTGCCCGCTGCCACAGAGCTTCCTCGAGCACGTCCCGCAGGTTTCCGCGCGTCGTGTCGGGCCACCGCGCTCAGCGAGTCCCAGTGCCGCCGCCATGGCGCGCAGGGCCGCGATCCGTATCGCGATGGGGCTCGTTCGCGTCGCCGTGGAGTCCGCGCTCGGCCCGGCGGCGATGGCGCGGGACGGAGCGGCGAGTGTCACGGCAATCAGGAGCGCGACGAGGAGGCGGATCGGCATCTCGTTTCCTCGTGGCCCCGGGTGGCGTGTCGAGAGCGACGCTTCCTCGTCGGACCGCCGGCGCGCGTCCCGGCTGCGAAACGGTGGGCGGATCGAGGCACTAGTGTCGCAAAGGAGTGCTCCGACTGCCAATCGACGGCCGCGTCGCGCTCCGTGATAGATTCCTCCCGCGACCGCTCCCGACGCGAAATCGAGCGCGCTCCCGGCCGGGATCGCGCGGCGGTCGCCCCTCGAGGAGGTCTCCCATGCGTCTCCCGAATTCCGTGATTCCGCGAGCGGCCGTGCTACTCGGCGTGTCGATGCTCATCCCCACCGTCGTCCTCGCCACGAACGCCTCGTCCACCGCGAAGACCACCACCGGCGCCGCGGCGCCGCGACCGCGGTCCCACCGCCGATGACGATGAAGGAAGCGAAGCAGAAGCTCGGCATCATCGTCTTCCCCGCCAAGGAACAGACTCCGGCGCAACAGGAGGCGGAGGAGACCGAATGCCTGAGGTGGGCCGCGAACGAGGCCGGTGTCATCGGCACCTCGCCGAAGGACGAGAAGGCCGCCGGCCAGGCGGCGGCGGCCAAAGCGTCGACTCGGCGGCGGCCGGTGCCGCGGTCAAGGGAGCGGCCAAGTGTGCGGCGGTCGGCGCGATCATCGGCTCGATCTCGGGCAATGCCGGCGACGGCGCGGCTTACGGCGCGGTCGGCGGCGCGGCCGCGGGACGCCGGGCGAAGAAGAGCGCCAAGGCCCAGGCGCAGACCCAGGCCGAGCAGAAGGCGGCGGCCGAGAACAAGGCGCTAAGCTGGACGCGGTGGAAGAAGGGCATGGCCGTCTGCCTCGAGGCGAAGGGTACACGGTCGAGTAGAGCCCCGACGAATATCCGTTGACGCCGTCCCTCCCCCAGTGCTAAAAACTTAGCATCGTCAACGGAGGAGATCGCGATGAAGAAGCTGCAGCAGCTGAGCCGCCGGGAGCGCGAGATGATGGACATCGTCTACCGCGCCGGAGCCGCCACCGCCGTCGAGGTCCGCGAGCGCATGGCCGACCCGCCGAGCTACTCCGCCGTGCGGGCCACGCTGAGCATTCTCCGAGCGCGAAGGGCCTGCTCCGGCACGACAACGACGGCGGCCGCTACGTCTATCGCCCCCGCGTCACGCGTGACCGCGCCGGCCTCACCGCCATCGATCATCTGGTCGAGACGTTCTTCGCCGGCTCCGCCGCCGATGCGGTCACGGCACTCCTCGAGCGCCCCGGCCGCGACATCAGCGACGCCGATCTCGAGCGCATGGCGCAGATGATCGAGCGCGCCCCGCAAGGAGGAGCGATGATCTCCGTTCCCGTCCCGGATTCCGCCAGCCTGCGTGACGTCGCGATCGTCGTCGCGTCGAGAGATCACGCTCATCGGCGCCGCCGGACATCTCGCCCTGGCGCTGCTGCGTCGCCGCTCGGCCGCGACCCGCCACCTGATCGCGATCGCGACCCTCGCCGCGATGCTCCTGGTTCCGCTCGCGACCGCCGTGCTTCCGCCATGGCGTCTCGCCGTCCTGCCACGCCCGGCGACGACCTCGGCGCCGTCGACCCGCTTCGGTCGCGCGCGACGCGTCCGTCCCTTCCTTCATCCGGTCGACGACGGCGGGGCGGCCAGCGCCCGCCGTGATCGACGAGTCGCCACGCGCCTTGGCGCCCTCGCTTCGCGCTTCCGGATCGTTCCGTCGCCGGGACGGCGCTGCGCTCGAGCTCCCCGTCTCGGCTGGGCCGGCTGGGCGCTCGGGATCTGGATCTCACTGTCGGCGCTGCTCGCGCTCCGCGCCGCGGTCGGGCTCCTCGTGATCGCGTGGCTCGCGCGCGCGCGCCGCGGTGGTCGAGGACGTCCGCGTGCTCGCCGCGCTCGCGTGGGCCCGCGAGGCGGCTCCGGTGTGCGCGGCGCTGTCGGGCTGCGCTGTTCGCCGGGGTCATGGTTCCGCTGGTGGCCGGCCTCCGCCGGCCGATCATCGTGCTGCCCGTGGCGGCGGCCAGTGGTCGGACGCGCGGCTGCGCGCGGTGATGCTCCACGAGCTCGCCCACGTCCGCCGTGGCGACGCCGGGACGTTGATGCTCGTGCGCGTCGCCCAGTGCGTGCTCGGACCCCATCCGCTGGTGTGGACGCTGTCGTTCCGCGCGCGCGAGGAGTGCGAGCGCGCCTGTGACGACCTCGTGCTCGCCTCCGGCGTACGCGCGTCCAGTACGCGCACCACCTGCTCGAGATCGCCCGCCACGCCACCGATCCCTTCGCCATGGGCATTACGCTGGCGTTCGCGCGGCGATCGACGCTCGAGGGCCGGCTGCTGTCGATCCTGCGCCCCGACGCGGCGCGCGGCACGGTGTCGCGTCGCGGTGTCCTGGTCGCGGCGCTCGTGGTCGTGGTGCTGCTCGCGCCGCTCGCCGCGGTTCGCGTCGTCGCCGCACCGCGCGAGCCGTCCTCATGGCGCCGCCGATCCCGCTTCGCACGCGGGCGACCCGGTCTCCGCGGCACGGAGCGAAGCGGTCACCTCACCCACCGAGGCCGACGCGAAGGCCGAGCCCGAGATCGAGGCCAGGGTCGAAAGCGATTCCAAGCATCGCCCCCGACGACGTCGAGCTCGAGCTCGCGGAGTCGCGGACGGGCGAATCCTGGTACCAGCGCGCGAAGCAGCTCTACGACGCGCACGAGTACGGCTCGAGCGGGCTCGCCTACGAGCGCGCCGCGCAGGCCGGTTACCGTGCCGGCACCGCCTACTACAACGCCGCCTGCTCCTACGCGCTCGATCGGCAGCGCAGCCGGTCGCTGGGCGCGCTGAGCGAGGCGATCGACGCCGGGTTCGGCCGGCTCGACCTGCTCCAGTCCGACACCGACCTCAACGCGATCCGCGACGACGGGCCGCTACCACCTCCTGCTGCAGAAGGCGATGCACACGGACCAGGCCGAGGAGGCCCGCGGTTCGCTGCGCGAGCGCTACGACCAGCTCGAGGAGTCGAACACGACCGACGCCGGGGCGTGGAACTCGATCGGTGTCGAGCTGATGCGCGCCGGCGAGCCGGACCTCTCGGTCGACGCGTTCGCTCGCGCCGAGAGGCTCGGCTACGGCGCCGCCGCCACCTACAACGCCGCCTGTGCCGAGGCCATCGCCGGACGCCGCGCGCGCGCGCTGGACGCGCTCGAGCGTGCGCTGATCGGAGGCTACGGCGATCCGGACAAGCTGCGCCAGGACCCGGATCTGATCTCGCTGCACGGTGAGCGGCGCTACGCCCAGCTCCTGTCGCTGGCCGCGGATCTCGAGCTGGTCGTGAAGGTCGACGACTTCGACGATCCGAGCGAGTGGCGCAGAGCCGCTCGCGCACTACGAGCAGATGGCGCGCGACCACGCCGATCTCGGCCGCGCCTGGTTCAACCTGGGCTACGTGCGGCTCCGGGTCGGGGACGCCAAGGGCAGCGTCGACGCCTACCGTCGCGCGATGGACAGGAGTACAGGCCCGCCACGACGTACTACAACCTCGCCTGCGGGTATGCCCAGCTCGACGACGCCGACGCGGCGATGGACTACCTGCTCGCGCCCGCTCCGCGGGCATGGACCTGTCCTCGTACATCGTCCAGGACCGCGACCTCGACCCGCTGCGCGACGACCCGCGCTTCAAGGCCATGGTCGATCGCTCGAAGCTCGAGGCCGAGCGCGAGCGCGACCGCAAGCTGCGCGAGAAGGATCGGAAGCACGAGCAGAAGGAACAGAAGCAGAAGCTGGAGCACGACAAGCGCTGGAAGAGCTGAGCCCTCGCGACCCCGAATCACGTCAGCGGCCGGACTTCGCCAGCACCGGTGAGATCCGCTCGGCCTCGCGCCGCTCGGCAGCGGCGCGTTCCGCGTCACCGATGCGACGGTAGGCCTCAGCCAGCGCCCGGTGCGCCCGGTAGGATCCCGGCGAGCGCTCCACCTCGAGCTCGAGCATCGTCACCCTGAACGCCGCCTTCCCTTCTGCTCGAGCAGCCGCTCTCCCGTGGCGATCATGCCCGCCTCGCTGATCACGTAACGCGCGGGATGCTCGCGTGCGTCCCGCGGCGAGCGAGCGATACCGGCGGCGAAGCGAGTCCGGTCCCGCCGCTCCGTTGGCGGCGCGCAGCAGGAGCCCAGGGATGCTGGTCGGATACACGAACGGCTCCCCATCAGATGGTGGACCACCGCGCGGAACAGGAAGTCCTGCCGGCTGTCGTTGGCGAGCTGGACGATGACCAGGCGAGAGCGCGGATGGACGTAGATGCGCTGGCCGCGCGAGCCGTCGGCGAAGAAGTCGCGCTCGGCCTCCCAGTTCTGGAGCGGGATCCACCAGAAGTGCTGGTGCTGCATCTGCCACCAGGTCACGACCTCGGGCTCGACGCGGGTGGTGTCCCGCGTGGTCGAGGCCTCGACCCACTCGCGCGGCAGCACCGCGACGTCCCCGACGCGGCCCTGGTCGAGATAGAGGCGACCGAAGCGCGCAGGTCGCGCGCGGTCGCGTTCAAGCCGGACGCGGCGTGCTCGCGTCCGCCCTTCCGATCGAGGTCCCAGCTGGCGTCGAACTCGGCCCCCATCGGCGTCCACACACCCTCCTCGAGCTGCCGCGCGATCGATGCGCCGGTGGCGCGGGCCAGGATCCAGCCGAGCAGCTCGGCGTCGCTGTCCTTGTAGGCCCAGCGCAGGCCGGGGATCCTCGCGATCCTGCTGCTCGATCGCGCGATCGAGATTGGACGTGTAGAAGAAGTGCGCGTCGCTCGATCGGAGATCGTGCCACGCGTGACCGTTGGTGCGGGTGTAGGCGATCCCCGAACGCATCTCGAGGAGGTGCCGGAGCGTGACGCCGCGGTACGCGGGGTTCCGCGCCAGCTCGGGCACGTAGCGGGTCACACTGTCGTCGAGGCTCCGGATCGCGCCGCTCTGGAGCACACGTCCAAGCAGCGCCGACGTCACCGACTTGGCGACCGAGAACGAGCTCGACGTCGTGGCAGGACCGTACCCTTCCGCGTAGCGCTCGTAGAGGATCGTGTCGTCGCGGACGACGGGAACGCGCGCACGTGGCGGCGGCGCAGGTACTCGGCGAGCGGCCGCATGAGCGAGATCGACGTCACGCACGCGCAGCGTGTCGAGGTCGGTCCGGGGCACGGCGGCCTCGACCCATGGGGTCGTCGTGACCGGACGGTGAACGACGCGCTGCTCGAACAGCGTGCGCGGCCGGTCGGCGTCCGGATCGCGATGGCGGATGATGCGGAGCGTCGTGCATCCGTGGAGCAGTAGCGCCCCCCGACCAGCCCGACGAACGCGCGCCAGCCGAGACGCCCGCGCCCGCCGGGCACGCGGCTTCGCCAACGCCTTGAGCGCGAGGCGCGCCAGATCGGCGAAGTCGCCGGCGGCGGCGGGCACGCGCCGTCTTCGCAGCAGGAACCCGTGATAGGCGTAGTAGAACAGGTCGGCGGCGTCGCGCTTCCCGGTGAGCCGCCGGAACAGCTTCATGCGCTCGCGCTCGGCGCGATGTCGCCCGCGCGGCGACCGCCGGATCGAGCGCGGCCCAGGCGAAGATCGCGGCGTCGGACGGGGACTCGCCGCGCTCGCTCATACGGTTGCACGTCGCGCCAGGACGTCGAGAACGCCGGGGAGCTGGCCGCGGGGATCGCCGCTCGCGAGCGCGTCGGTGAGCAGTCGCGTCTCCTCCTCCCACTCGCGGAGCAGCGCCTCGAGCAGCTCACGACGGTTGGTGAAGTGCCAGTAGAAGCTCCCCTTGGTGACCCCGAGGATGGCGGCGAGCGGCTCGACCCGCACGCCCTCGGGACCACGGTGGAGCAGCGCCCGCCGGGCGGCGCGCAGCCAGTCGTTGCGATCGCGGGTTCGACGCACCATACGGTTGCAGTATGGTAGCGAGGCCGGCGCCGACCGTCAATACGGCACCGTATGGTGGTTCGGGTGCCGGCGACCGGTGTGAGAGAACGAGGCGCGCCAGTCCCGTCTCCACCCGTATCTTCGCGCCGTCCCAGGTCGTCCCGGGCACCGGGTGCCTTCGCGGTGGCGAATCCGCCGGCCCCTCACTGAGTATCCCGGCGCTCAACCGAACCGGCGCCCGGCCGGACCAGCCGAACCTCGGAGTCGCCACCACGATCGGATCGGTGATCGACGACGCGACGAAGCGGGCTCGGCGGATTGCTCCAACCGTCGTCGATCGACGGAACGCAAGGAGAGGTCGTCATGCTTGGACACGTTTTCATCGGCAAGGGGATGGACGGCGCCGACCACGAGCGGGCGGAGCGCTCGGCCGGCGCGGACGCGCGGGCGGAGGCGCGCGGCGCGACGCGAGCCGTCACGCCGCGGCGCTGGCGGCCATTCTCCTCATCGCCCGGCCACGCGCGGGCGGACGCACCGCCGATCGTGCCGGGTCCCTGGAACTACCGGCACGTTGATCGGTCTCAACTTCACCCAGAGCTCCTTCACCTCGAACTGGTCCGGTGGCGACAAGGGGTGCGTTCGCCTGGACGTTCAACTCCGACGTCACCGCCGCAGCGCCAGTTCAACGAGCGCATGAACGTCCTCGAACATGCTGCAGCTCGCCTACGGACAGACCGCAGAACCAGGAGCGTACGCCGGGCGGGACGCTGATCTGGGATCCGCCGGACAAGACCACCGGACCTGATCCTGTTCGAGTCGGTTGCTCCGCTATACCAATGAGGAGTATCCCGATCCCTACTTCTCGGTGCGGTTCGAATCCCAGTTCAACGATCAGAGCAACCCGCTGGGGTCGATCTCGTTCAACCCGCTCAAGCTCAAGGAGGCGGTGGGCCTCGCCAAGGTGTTCCCGCAAGACCGACGAGGCCGAGCTCATCAGCCGTCTCGGCTTCGGCCTGCGCCAGGTCTACGCCAAGTCGTTCGAGCCCAGCACGCTCCGCAAGCTCAGCTCGAACAGCAACGACGGCGGCTTCGAGTTCCAGACCGACGTCACCGAGCCGATGCTCGACAAGAAGATCATCTACAAGGGGCAGCTCCTCGTGTTCTGGTCGGTCTTCTACTCGAAGTCGGACGAGCTCGAGGATTTCGATCGCCGGGTCACCGCGGGAGAAGGCGCGATCCCGCCGAGCCCGGCGCACGAGAGCGTCGGCGACTTCTGGAAGGAGCCGGACGTGAGCTTCCAGAACACGTTCACCGCGGGCATCACCGAAGCACCTCAACGTCAACCTGTTCGCCCAGCTCGTCTACGACAAGTTCGACACCAAAGGCCAACGTCGATCCCAGCCTGCCGCTCGGCGATCAGACCGTCGAGATCAACAAGAACGTGCGCAAGGCGGGACAGTTCAAGCAGACGCTCGCGATCGGCATCACCTACAAGATCCTGTAGACGCCGCTTCCCCGCGGGACCGGGCGGTCTCGCTCCGGTTACCGCGGGAGCTCGGCGACGATCAGGCGGTCGCGGTGCCGAACAGCTCGACGAACTCCGGCCGCTCCCGGAGCGCGGCCAGATCGGGTCGCGCAGCAGCCAGTCACGCGGAAAGCCGGGATGCGTGCGCTTGAGCTCGCCCAGCACTTCGATCGCGCGCGCGTGGTCGCCGGCGTAGGTGAAGGCGCAGGCGGCGTTGTAGAGCAGCGCGGCCGTCCTCGTGTGGGGTCGCGAGCGCGCGCGCTCGGCCTGGGTCGCGCCGGTCGCGAGGTCGCCCGACTGCGCGAGCACGATCGAGTAGATGCTTCGTGCGTAGGCGTCGTCGGGGGCGCGATCGGAGAACCTCGGGAAGCACCTCGCTCATCCGGGCCAGCTGATTGGGCGACGATGTCCTTCCGGCCCAGCACGTCCGAGCAATCCGCGCGTAGGCCGAGATGATGCGGAAGTCGCGCGGCCTTACGCGCGAGCGCCCTGCTCGAGCACCGCGATCGCCTCGAGCGGGCGGCCGAGCCCCATGTAGCTCCGGCGGCGAGCCACAGCATGATCTCGGGATCGTGGAGTCGAGCCGCTGCGCGGCCTCAACACTCGTCGAGGAAGGCCGCCGCCTCGCCGGCGCGCGCTCGAAACACCGTCCCGCGCGCCATGTGCCCTCGGGCAGATCGGGATCGAGCGCGAGCGGCTCGGTCGGGCCGCGGCGAGGGCGCGAGTCGAGGATGTCGCCTCCCTCCCGCAGGACATCGCGCGTGACCCAGGCACTCGGCCAGCGCGGCGTGCGCCAGCCGCGAAGTCGGGATCCAGGGGCGACCGCCTGCCGGTAGCATGATCCCTCGGCCTGCCCGCGCCTGGCGCCGCGCAGCCGCGCTGATCGGCATGGGCGCTCGTCCCCAGGTGAGACCACGCGTAAGCTCTCGCGGTTCCTCGTCGGCGCACGTTCGAGCCGTGTCCGGCTTCGTCGGGCTACGGAGTCGATCTGGAGCGCCGCGACGATGCGCTTCGAGACCTCGGCCTGGACCTCGAACAGGTCGTCGAGCGTGCGGTCCAGAACCGCTCGGCCCACGTCGCCTGGCCGTCCGCGGCGCGCACGAGGCTGGGCGCTGATCCGGCCGCACGTGCTCCGGCGCGACGCACGCTGCCCTGGACCACGAAGTCGACCCCGAGCTCGCGCGCCACCGTGCGGCGGCGCCGCGACCCGGTCGCGGTAGGGCAGCACCTCGCCGCGCCCCGCGACCCTTGGGCCCCGGGACGCGGGCAGGTCGACGATCAGGTCCTCGGTCAGCCTGCCCGGCGGCGAGGAACTGGTCGTCGGGGCTGGCGCTCAGCGCCTCGAAGCTAGCATGACGGCGAGACGCGGCTCGACCGCGGCCAGAGGAGCCGGCAATCGCCGCTTCGCCGCGGCCGAGATGGTCGAGATCGGCCGAGCAGATCCTCGGCGCGTCCGTAGCGCGTCGCCGGGATCCTTGCGCAGCAGCTTGCCACGATCGCGCTCGAGCGCCGCCCCGACGCCGGGACGGAGCGACGCGAGCGCCGGCGGCGTTTCGTTCAGCACGCGGTGCGCGACCACCTCGTACCGATCGCCGCCGAACGGCCGCACTCCGGCGAGCGCGTGATACAGGATGACGCCGAGGGCCCAGAGATCGGACCGCTGGTCCACGGCCGCGCCGCGCAACTGCTCCGAGGCTCATCGCGACCGAGTTCCGAGCAACGCACCGGTCGCGGTCAGGCGGGTCGCGCGCGCGCGGCCGAGATGCCGAAGTCGAGCACGCGCGGACCGCGCGGCGTGAGCATCACGTTCTCGGGCTTGAGATCGCGATGGACGATGCCGAGCGCGTGCACCTCGGCGAGCGCGCCGGCGATCGCGCGCGCCAGCCGCCACGGCCTCGTCGACCGGAAGCGGTCCACGCCCGAGGCGCCGCTCGAGGGTCTCGCCCTCGAGCAGCGGCATGACCAGGAACGGCTTGGTCCGCGTGGACGCCGGCCTCGGTGGATCGTGATGACGTTCGGATGATCGACGCTCGCCACGGTGCGCGCCTCGCGCAGCAGCGCGCTCGACCGCGTCGGCGTCGGACCCGAGGTGCGCCGGCAGCAGCTGATCGCGACGCGCCGCGGCATGGAGCGCTATGTCCTCGGCCATCCAGACCTCGCCCATGCCGCCGCGTCCGATCCGCTCGATCAATCAGATAGTGGGAAACGAGTTTTGGCGGGGATTCGCTCACCAGCGCCATCGCAGAGGCGGCCGCGACCACCATCAAACCGCGTGCGGTCGCGGGAGGTTAGGGGCCGCGCCGTCGCGAAGCGCTCGAGGCGAGCGCCGCTCCACCACCGGTAGCGCGTGGACGCGCCCAGACCGCGCGAGCTTGGGACGGCATACGTAGTCGGGCTGACTTCCCGCGCTGATCCGCGCGCGGACGTCGGACGTACCACGCGCGGTCGGCCGCCGCGCGATCACCTTCCCGCGCATCGCGATCCGCGCCTCGACGATGCGGCGAGATCGCACCACGGTCCCAGGCCAGCGACTGCTTCACCGTGCGCGATCGCGCGCGGTGGTCGTCGCCGACGGACAGCGCGGCCCACGCCCGCAGCGCCTCGGCGGTCGGGTTCTCGACGTCGAGCTAGGCGCGCCTCGTCGAGCTGCTTCACCGCGTCCGGCACGCGCCCCGCCCAAAGCAGGTCGCGCGCGATCGCAGCGCAGGTCGAGCCTCGCTTCTGGTGCGGCCCGCTGCACCGCCACGTCGTAGAGCGCGAACGCCTCGTCGCGTACGAGCCGAGCAATCGCCAGCGCCGCAGCGCGACCGCGCAGGCCCTCCGGGCCGGTCCGACTGATAGGCCAGCACCTGGGTCGGCGTGCGGCGGCGCGCCCTCCCCATCGCCATCGACCACGCTCGGGCTCGCCGAGCGCCTGATCGATCGAGACAGCGCTCCTCCGCGCGGTCGGCGGCGCCGCTTGCGGCGAGCTCAAGTCTGCATCGCTCAGCGATCGGAACCGCGATGGCGGTGCCTCCGCGAGCGCGAGAGCGCCGCGACGCTCCCCGGCATGACGATCGACCGCGAGCGACGTGACGACCTGGCGGACGCGGCGCGATGGCCGAGGGCACGAGGGCATGAGATCGCATCAGCGTCGCAACGCCGTCGGGCCGGAGCGCCAGCGCCTTGCGTACGAAACGGCAGCGCCTCCTCCACCTCTCCGCGCCTGACCGGTCGGCCGCCCGCCGTGGAGCGGCGGATAGGACGCTGGTGACGTCGGCGCGATCGAGGAAGCCCGGACCAGGGTCTGAGCGACGTGATCCATGTGAGTGGACCGCTCGCGCACTCACCTCGCGGGATCGTGGTCAGTCGCGCCGCGGCAACGAGAGGCGCTGAACCCTCGCACGAAGCTACTCTGGTACGCCGCCAGCGTAGCGCAGGGAGAACGCGTCATGCGAGGCGTCGTCCGTCCGCCGGCGCGGCGAGCGGTATGGTCCTGGATCGCGCGCGAGTCGTCGGGCCGTGGCAGCACGCCGTGACCTGGTGCGTCAGCCTGTGGGTGACGGTGTATGTAGCGATCAGCATCGTGCGCTCCGGACGTCCTCGGATATACCAGGTCTACGGTGATGAGTGCCGCACCATCGTACGCCACCGTCCATGCAGCGCGAGTCGTAGTCGATACGCTGGTCCTGAGGCGTCTGCCTGGTTCGGCGCCGTCGAGACGCATCCAGAGCGGCTGGACGTAGAAGGTGGCGCCACCGTCGACCAGCACCGGAACGAACGCCCACACGGCGCCACCGAGAGCGCCACGCTGCTCTGGATGCGCGGGCCAGTGCCCGCCAGTTGCGACGAGCGCGCTCGATCCCGCACCGACGGCGCGGGCTGAAATCGAAGCGCTTCCTGGGCGGGGCAGTGCATCGTCGACCTCGCAGCTGCTGTGACTCGAGCGCCTGGCGACGGCGTGAGCGCGACCGTACATCGGGACAGATCCCGAGTGGCCGTGAAGCTCCCCGTCGCGCGCTTCAGCGAAATGGCCCTCCCTGAAGTCGGGTGACGCCAGCCGGACATCGCGCAGCGTCGGCCCAGCCGGGGTGGTTTCACGACCTTCCGGCAGCGCTGCCGCGCCTCCTCGGCGGCGTCCGCCTCGCGAGGCTCGGCGTCGGCCGCGGCGAGCGGCGCGGCGACCGGCGGCGTCGGCGAACGCCCGAGATACGCGGCGGCTGAGCTGCGGCGTAGTTCTTGCGCGCGACCCGTTGCCGGGTGGTAGTGCGACGAGTCGTCGTGGTAGTGATTGGTCCGCACCGCCCATTCGCTACGCTGAGATCGCCCCGTCGGTGCGTCCGAGGCGGATCAGCGCGTTGGCGAGCGCCTCGAGCGCCCGGGCGAGGCGGCCCGCCAGCGCGCACCGGTGCGGCCAGCGAACCGTCCAGTCGCGCGTCGCTTCTGCAGCACCAGCGCGTGCCCCAGATGGGCGGTCGAACGCGCGCGGTGGCCGCCGCCGTCGTCGAGGCCGCAGCGAGCCGATCGAGCGCGCGCGAACATCAGTCAACCGGCGCGATAGCTCGAGCAGGTCGGAGCAACCCGCCCGCCGCCAGCAGCTCGGCCGGCCTGTTCTCGCCGCGGGCGAGCTGGACCCCGGCGCGCTGATCGATCGTCAGGCGTCGTCGCGCGTGAACTGCCACACGTGGGCGGCGGCCCGCGCCTCGGCGTCCCGAACGTCGCGGAGCCGCTCGGCGATCGTGTGCCGCGGTGGCGAAGTCCTGACCATGATCGCCAACGCGCGCGCGCCCCGCGAGGTCGAGCGTGCCCTCCAGATCAGATGCCGCAGGCGAGCCGGGCGGCGAGATCAGCCTGGCCCGTGTCCATCAGGGCCACAGCCGCTCCGGCGTGGCCTGCGTGTCGGCAGCGCCGCGAGGCGGCGAGCCGCGCCTGGATGACGGGCCACCAGCCTGCAGACAGCCCGGTGTCGGAGGCAGCACCGGCGGCGCGCATGGCGGCGGCGCGCGCATGGTGCCGCCGCGATCTAGCGGGCGCGACGAGGCGACGAGCGCAGCCACGCGCTCGACGCGACGGCACGACGCGACGGAGAATCGAGGAGGCGCGGCGGCTGCGCGAACTGGATGCGAAGGGGAATCCACGGTCGGATCCTTCGGCGATCCCCGACGCGTGCGCAACCGCGTCAACGCGAAGGCGAGTGTCCCGATCCGATCTGCCGGAGCTGACATCGGGCCTCCCGTCGAACAGCGCGACGCGGATGCTGGCGCAGGCGTCCGCCGGGTCGGGGCGGAACGGTGTCCGCGGTCCCGATCGCCGCCATCCCGGAAGTCGCAGCGCGAGACACGAGCGCGGCCGCGCGGTCGACGGAGCGGCGGATGAAGCGCAGATCCCGCCACGCTCGGCATCGCGCTGTCAAGACACGGCAGAAAGAGCGGAGCGCCTTGACCGTCTCGCGCCGCCATCTCTGAGGTCCGGACGCGTGTGACGGTCGCTGCTTCACCCCGCGGCGCGACACGCCACGACCGCAGCCCTTCCCGTGATGCACTCCACGTGACCGCCGGCAGCGCCTGCGATCGTTCTCGCGTGGCGCCCGAGGTCGCACCCGACAGGCAGGAGCGAGAGACCCAGCAAGATGTCGATGTCGCGCGATTGAACGAGACGGTGCGTGAGGAGTCGCGCCTGCAGGTGCGGGCGGCCCTGAACTGAGAATGAGGAAGGTCATCGTCGGCCAGAAGACCCTGCTCGACCGGATGATGATCGCGCCTGCTGTGCCGCGGCCACCCGCTGGTCGAGGGCCTGCCGGGCCTGGCCAAGACCCTGGCGGTCAAGACGCATGGGCCAGGTGCTCGACCTCCAGTTCTCGCGCATCCAGTTCACGCCCCGACCTGCTGCCGGCCGACCTGATCGGCACCGATGATCTTCGTACCAGAAGACCGGCGAGTTCGCGCGTCCGCAAGGGCCCGGTGTTCACCAACCTGCTGCTCGCCGACGAGATCAACCGCGCGCCCGGCCAAGGTCCAGTCGGCGCTGCTCGAGGCGATGCAGGAGCGCCAGGTCACGCTGGGCGACACCAGCCATCGCGCTGCCGACGCCGTTCCTGCGTCTTCGCCACCCAGAACCCGATCGAGCAGGAAGGGCACCTATCCCCTGCCCGAGGCGCAGGTCGACCGCTTCCTGCTCAAGGCCAAGGTCGACTATCCGAAGCACGGACGAGGAGCGGCAGATCTTCGACCGCATGATCAGCGGCGAGACGCCCGCAGGTGTCGCGCGTGCTGCGCGCCGACGCGGTGCTGCGCCTCGCAGCAGCGCGTGCGCGAGATCTACATCGACGAGCGGCTGCGCGACTACATGGTGTCGCTGGTCGACCGCCACGCGCGCGGCCCGCGCGATCTCGGGCTCGTGGACCTGGCGCCGCTCATCGCCTACGGCGCCTCGCCCGCGCGCGACCCTGGCGTTCTCCGAGGCGTCGCGGGCCGTCGCGTTCCTGCGCGGCCGTGGCTACGTCGTCCCCGAGGACGTGAAGGAGATCGCCAAGGACGTGCTGCGCCACCGCATCCTGCTCACCTACGAGGCCGAGGCCGAGAACGTCACCACCGACACGGTGGTCGATCGATCCTCGAGCGCGTCGAGGTCCTAGCGTCACGAGTGTTCGCACCTGAACCCGGAGACTGAGCGCGCCGTCCCATGCTCGATCGCGAGACGTTCGCCAAGATCCGGCGCATCCAGATCCGCACCCGGGTGATCCTCGAGTCCGGGATCGGCGGCGCCTATCACGCGGTGTTCAAGGGCCGCGGCATGGAGTTCGCCGAGGTGCGCGAGTACGACCCCGGCGACGACGTGCGCACGATCGACTGGAACGTCACCGCGCCGCATGGGCGCGCCCTACGTCAAGAAGTTCGTCGAGGAGCGCGACCTCACGCTGCTGCTCGTGGTCGACGTCTCCGGATCGCAGTCGTTCGGCTCCGAGCTTCCTGCTCAAGCGCGACTACGCCGCCGAGCTGGCGGCGGTGCTGGCCTTCTCCGCGGTGCTCAACCACGACCGCGTCGGCGCGGTCCTGTTCTCCGACCGCATCGAGGGCTACGTCCCGCCCGGGCGCGGGCGCGACCACGCGCTCGCGCATCGTCCGCGACCTGCTCGCGGTCGAGCCGCGCGGCCGCGGCACCGACATCGGCGCGGCGGCCTGCGCTTCGCCCAGCGGGTGATGAAGCGGCGCGGCATCATCGCCGCGATCTCCGACTTCCAGGGCGAAGGCTACGAGAAAGGCCTCGGCATCCTGCGCCGCCGTCACGACGTGATCGCGCTCCACCTCGCCGATCCGCGCGAGCGCGAGTTTCCCGACGCCGGACTGATCGCGCTGATCGATCCCGAGACCGGCGAGCGCGGTCGTCGTGGACGCCTCGCGGCGCGGACCTTCGCCCGCACCTCGCGGCCCCGGCGCTGCGCGAGGCGCCCGAGATCTTCCAGCCGCACCCGCGTCGACGCGCTCACGCTCTCGACCGTCGGAGTCGTACGAAAAGCCGCTGTCGGCGTTCTTCAAGGCGCGCGGGAGCGCCGGCGATGATCGGCGCCGATCCTCGCTCAGTCGATCGCCGCCGCGGCGACGACGACGCCGCCGGAGTCACGGCGACCGCGTCACGGACCGAGGTCTCGGTCGGCGAGGCCTTCGCGGTCGACGTCGCGGCCGAGGCCCCCGGGAGCGTTCGTTCGTCTTCCCGCCGACACGTGCGGTCGAGGGCTTCGGAGCTGCGCACGTCGCCCGCCGACTCGGCGTTGCGACACTGGTCGATCGCCATCGTTATCGCGCCACGGTGTTCGCGATCGGCGACGGCCCAGGTGCCGCCGATCACCGTGCGCTACCGGCTGCGCGACGGCGCAGACGGCGAGAGCGACGACTCGCGGCGATCCCTGCTCGCACGTCGTCTCGCTCCTCCCCAAGGCCGATGCCGAGCGGAAGCTCGCCGACGTGCGTGGCCCGGTGTCGAGCGACATCGGACGCGCGTTCTGGATCGGTCTGATCGCCTGGTGGCACTCGCGATCTCCGCAACGGCGTGGTGGATCGTCACGCGGCTGAGGCGCCGGACGGCGCCGGTGGCGGCGGCGCCCGCCACCCCATGGCTCGAGCCCGACGAGGAGGCGCGCCTGGCGCTCGACGCGCTGCTCGCCTCGGCTGGGCTCGCGCGCGCGAGTATCGGCTCTCTACATCGAGCTCACGCGGATCGCCGAAGCGCTACCTCGAGCGGCGTCTCGGGCGCGCCGATCGTCGAGATGACCACGGTCGAGACGATCGCGTGTCCTGCGGCCGACGCCGTCGGCTGTCGAGTTCGCGCCCACGGTGCGTGACCTCACCGGCGCCGCCGACCAGATCAAGTTCGCCCGCGGCAGCGGCCTCCACCGAGGAGGCGCGAGCGCCACCTCGCCGCGACTCGCGCGCTGGATCGAGACGCTCGAGTCGCGGCTGCAAGCCGCGCCCCGGCCCGCGGGCAGGCGGCGTGGAGGACCCCGTGATCGACCCGGGCTTCCGCTTTCAGGATCCGGCCTGGTTGTGGACCGCCGCGCTCGGACCGCTGGCGGTGGCGGCGGACGTATCTGCGCGAGCGCGCGCGGCCGCGCCGTCGTGTTCCCGGGGGCCACGCGGATCGGCCGGCAGGCGCAGGGCGCGCGCGTCGTCGCTGCGCCACGCGCCGGCGGTGCTCGCGGCACTCGGGTTGATGGCCGCGGCGGTCGCGCTGGCGCGGCCGCAGCACGGCGTGCTCAAGGAGGAGCACGACGACGCGCGGCGTCGACATCATCGTCGCGCTCGACGTCTCGGGCTCGATGGCGGCCGAGGACTTCCAGCCGCGCAACCGGCTGGCGGTCGCCAAGGAGGTGGTGGCGGAGTTCGTGCAAGCGCCGCGCCACCGATCGGGTCGGGCTTGTCGTCTTCGCCGGCAAGAGCCTCACCAAGTCGCCGCCCACCACCGACGCCGCGGTGCTCCTGCGCCAGCTCGACGACGTGCGGCTCGACATGCTGCCCGACGGCACCGCGATCGGCTCCGGTCTCGCGACGTCGCTGACGCGGCTGCGCCGCTCCCAGGCCAAGAGCAAGGTGATCGTGCTCGTCACCGACGGCGTCGAACAACGCCGGCGAGATCGATCCCGCCACCGCGACCGACCTGGCGCAAGGCGATGGAGGTCCGCGTCTACACCATCGCGGGTCGGGCGCGGCGGGCAGGTGCCGATGCCGGCGCAGGTCCAGGAACCCGTCACGGGGCGCATGGTCACGCGCACGGTGATGACCGAGGTGCAGATCGACGAGGGCCTGCTGCAGACGGATCGCCGACCGCACCGGCGGCGAGTTCTTCCGCGCCACCGACACGCGCCTCGCTGCGGAACATCTTCGACCGGATCGACCGGCTCGAGAAGTCCGAGATCAAGCTCGTCCGCCTACCGCCGGTACCGCGAGCAGTTCTTCCCGGTGCTGCTGGTGGCCACGGCGCTGCTCGCGCTCGCCGGGCTGTCGTGGGCGGCCGGCCTGCGCGTGGCCCCGGTGTGACCCCATGATCTTCGGCGCTCCCGCTGGCTCTTCGGTCTGCTCGCGCTGCCGCTGATCGCGCTGGTCGAGGTCGTGCTGACCGCGGCGCGACCGCGACCGCATCGGCGCGGCTCGTGGCCCGGCCGCTGTGGGGCCGCGTCGTGCGCCGTCCCGCGCGAGCACTGGCGCTTCGTCCGCCTCGGGCTCTGCCTGCTCGGCGCCGCCGGGCATGGTGCTCGCGCTGGCGCGGCCGCAGTGGGGCATCGTGCGCGAGAAGGTCGAGCGCGAGGGCGTCGACGTCGTGCTCGTGCTCGACAGCTCGGGCTCGATGGCCACCGAGGACGTGCCGCCCAACCGCTTCTTCCTCGCGCGGCAGGCGCTCGTCGCGCGCTGGTCGCGCGCCTCGAGGGCGACCGCTTCGGCCTCGGTGGCCTTCGAGGGCGACGCCTACCCGCTCGCGCCGCTGACGCTCGACGCCGACGCGCTCGGCCTGTTCCTCGACACCATGGAGCCCGGGCTGATCCCCGCTCCCGGCACCTCGCTCGGGCGTGGGGCTCGCCAAGGGCCTCGACGCTGTTCGTCGACAAGGACGCGGCGCAACAAGGTGCATGGTGCTCGGTCTCGGACGGCGAGGACCTCGAGGGCGACGTCGACGAGCGCGGTGCGCCGCGCGCAAGAGGCGAGCGGTCGTCGTGCACACGGTCGGCGGTCGGCACCGAGGCGGGCCAGCCGGTGCCCGACTTCGATCGCGACGGACGCAGGATCGGGTTCAAGCACGACGCCGTAGGGGAACGTCGGTGGTCTCGCGTCTCGATCTCACCTCGCTCGAGGAGATCGCGCGCGGCACCGGCGGGCGCGTGTTCCGGCTCACGCCGAGCGACCCGAGCCTCCGGAGCGCTGGCGTCCGCGATCGAGGGCATGGAGCAGAAGACGCTCGCCCGCGAATACTCCTATCGCCGCAAGGAGCGTTTCCAGATCCCGCTCGCCGCCGGCCTCCTGGCACTGGCGCTCGCGTTCCTCCTGCCGCCGCCGTCGCTCGTCCGCGGTGCCGAAAGGAGCGCCGGACCGGAGCGTCCGACGAGCGGTCACGCGGCGCGACCGCGGCGAGCGTCGTCGTGATCGGCGTGCTGTTCGCCGCGGTGGCGGCGCGCGCACAGCCTGCCGCCCGCGGCGGCGCCGTGGCGCCTGCGGCGAGCGCCACGGAGACGCCGCCCACGGCGATCGGACGCTGGTCGACGAGCTGCTGCTCGGCCCAAGCGGCTGACCGATCGGGGACGCAAGCAGTACGCGGGCGGCAACCATCCGCAGGCGCTGTCCGCCTTCGAGGCGCGCCGCCCACGCGCGGCCTGGAGATTCCCGCGGGCGCTTCAACGTCGCCGACGGCCTCTACAAGAACGGCAAGTTCGACGAGGCCGCGCACGCTGTTCCGCTCGCTGGGCGAGAACGCGGCCTCGCCGCTCGCCCCGGCGTCGCGCTACAACCTCGGCAACGCGCTCTACCAGAAGCAGGACTACCGCGGCGCGATCCAGGCCTATCGCGACGCGCTCCATCTCGCCCCCGGCGATCTCGATACCCGTCGCAATCTCGAGCTGGCGCTGCGCGCGTTGAAGGAGCAGGAACAGCAACAGAAGCAGCAGCAACAGCAGCAGTCGAAGCGACCAGAAGGATCAGAAGGATCAGAAGGATCAGAAGAGTCAGAACGCCAAAGGCCAGGACCAACAGCAACAACAGCAGCAGCAACAGGCAGCAGAACGGATCGCAGGCGCAGAAGACCCCGGAACAGCGCGAGGACGAGCGGTTCCGGCAGCGAGACCGGCATGCCCGAGGAGCGCGCGATGCAGCTCCTCGACGCGCTCCAGCAGAACGAGAAGGCCGAGCAGAGGAAGCTGATGCTCGAGAAACGCGCGCAGCGGCGCGGCGGGAAGGACTGGTGAGCATGAGCCGCGGCTCGATCCGGCTCGGGACGGCGCTGGCGCTGGTCGTGGCACTCGTCAGCGTCGGCGGCGCCGCCGCCCAGACCACCGTTCGCTCCGAGGTCGACGCCCGCAGGGTCGGGGTCCAGGACGCAGATCCAGCTCACGATCACGGTCGAGGGCAGCTCGCTTCCGAACCAGATCGCGATGCCCCCGCTCACCAACCTCCGGGTCGTCGGCGGTCCCTCGGTCTCGACCCAGATGTCGTTCGTGAACGGGCGCACGTCGCAGGCGCGGAGCTGGACCTACACGCTGCAGCCCAACACGGTCGGACACGCCGAGGTCGGAACCGTCCGGGTCCCGACCGAGGCTGGCGAGACCACGGCCGCGGCGATCCCGATCGACGTCGTGGCCGGGGCGGTGAAGCCGCGGCGCCGGCGCGGCGTGATCCCTTCGGCGAGGACCCGTTCGGCGGTGCCTTCGGCCGCGGGCGGGCCACCGAGCCCCAGCTGCGCGTCGAGGCCAATCCGAACCGCTCGAGCGTCTACGTCGGCGAACCCGTGCTCCTCACCTACTACCTCGACACCCAGGCCTCGGTCGAGTGGGCTCCAGTTCGCGGACGCCCTCGAGTTCACCGGCTTCTGGGTCGAGGACCTGCGAGCGTCCTCGCAGACGGCGGCGGCGCGCCGGTGACCGTCGACGGCGTGCAGTACCGGCGCTTCCCGGTGATGATGAAGCTGCTCTACCCGACCAAGGCGGGACGCCTCACGCTGCCCGGCCTCGACTCTCAGCATCGCCGTCCAGCGCCAGTCGTTCTTCGACGCCGGCGGCGTGGTCCAGCGCTCGACCAAGCCGGTGACGATCGAGGTCAAACCGATTCCCGAGGAACCGGGGTTCAGCGGCGCGGTCGGCCACTTCAAGGCCAGCACGACGGTGGACCGTCCGAGCATCGCGCTGGGCGACGCCGCGACGGTGCGATTCCAGCGTCGAGGGCACGCGGCAACCTCAGCGGGTCGACCGCGCGCCGGAGCTCGACGGTGCCGGGCGCCAAGGTGTATCCGCCGCAGGTCAAGAGCGACCTCTGGACCCGTCAGGCGGGATCACCGGATCGCGCACCTGGGAGTTCGTGGTCGTGCCGCAGACCACGGGATCGCTCGAGATCCCCTCGCTCGACTTCACGCTACTTCGATCCCACCGCCCGGCGGCTCGCGCACAGCACCACCGCAGCGTTGCCGATCGCCGTGGCGCCCGGAGGTCCGGGCGCTCCGGTCCCGGTGCGGGCGCCGGCGGGCGCGATCGCGCGTTCCGGCGCGCTGCCGCTCCGCGTCGACCTCGAGACCGCGCGCGTCGCGCGCGCTCGCCTGGTCGGGGCGGGCGGTCGCCGCCATCGCCGGGATCGCGCTCGTCCTGCACGGGCTCCTCTGGGGCGCCGGAGGGCTCGGGCGAATGCTCCGCGGCGGCCCGCGCCGCGCCGGCGCCGCGCCCAACCTGAGACGCGCGCTCGCCGATCTCTCACGCGTCGGCCGCGACGGCATGAGCAAGGAGGCGGCGGCGGGCCTGATCGAGAAGACCCTCCACGGTGTCTTCGGCGCGGTGGACGGCGCCGACGACGAGCGCGCCCGCGTCGTGCGCGCGCTGCTCGACGACGTGCACGCGGTGCGCTACGCGCCCCAGCTCGGCGATTACTCCGAGCGGCTGCGCGAGCTCGCGGCCCGGGCGAGCGAGGTGGTGAGGCGATGGGCGTGACCTCCCGGCGCCTTCTTCGCGTCCTCGCGCCGCTCGCGCTCGCGCTCGCGATCGCCTCGGAGCTCCCGCACGCGGCGGTCGCCACGTCGTGGGTTCCGCGCGCCGCGGCGGCGAGGTTCCGGACCGCGAACGAGCTCGCCCGGCACGCCGATTACCCGCGTGCGATCGCGATCTACGACTCGCTCGCCGCCGCGGGATTCGAGAGCGCCTCGCTCTGACTGGAACCGGGCCCAGGTCGCGGCCGCGGCGGGTGCTCCGGGCGAGGCGCTGTGGGCTCATGCCCGCGCGCGCGAGATCGATCCTCGGACCGCGCGGTCGCGCGCGAGATCGAGCGGCTCGGGGAGGGTGCCAACCTCGATCGCGCGGAGATCAACCCCGATCCCCTGGCGTCCGTGGCGCGCGCGCGCGTGACGCTTCCGGCTCGACGTGATCGCCGTGCTCCTGCTCGTGATCTCCGTCGCCGCCCACGCCGCGTACAAGTGGCGGCGCGACGCCAGCGCGTTGCCGCGGATCTCGTGGGCGACGCTCGCCCTCGGGGTCGCCCTCGCCGTGGTTCCGATCGCCGGATCGTTCGCGCGGCCCGCGGGAGCCGTGGTGCATCGCGGCGCTCCGCTGCTCGACGCCGCCTCCCCGACCGCCGAGACCGTGAGCACGCTGCGCGAGGGCGAGGTGGTGCCGATCCTCGAGCGCAGCGGCGACTACGTGCGCGTCGAGGACTCCTCGGGCGCCCGCGGCTGGGCGAGCGTCCGGGACGTCCGCGCCCTCGACCCGTCGGCGTCGACGACCGCGCTGAGCGCTCAGGCCACGAACCCGCGGGTGTTCTCGAGTGTTCGCAACCCGATCGGGATCATGGGTGATCCTTCGGGCGAGCTTGCGATATAGGCCACCGCCAGCGCAGTGGCCCAGCCGACGGCGCGCACCCAGGTGGCATCGTCGCATGCCACTGCCGCGCGGAACCGCTCGCGTGGGGGTGCGTCGAACAACATCCACACGATCGCGATGTCGGTAGCCGGATCCCCGGCGGTGATGTCGCCAAAGTCGATCACCGCCGCAAGCCTACCATCGTGCGTGAGCACGTTGGCCGGATGCAGGTCGCCGTGCAGCCACAGCGGTGGACCGTCCCAGCGGGGCGCGGCCAGGGCGCGATTCCACGCCGCCATGGCAGCCGGCGCATCGAGGGACCGTCGCGCCCCGCCTGCGGCAAGCCGGCCTCGAAGCGCGACGTGCGTTCGGCGAGGTGTAGCCCGCGAAAGGGATTGATCGGGTAATCCGCGGGTGCGGGACGTGCAGTGCCTTCACGAACGCGGCCAGTTCCTCCGCCGCGCGCACGAGGTCCGCGGGCGGTGCGTCGAACGCGGAGCGGCCATCGAACCAGAGGGCAGACGCTCCATGGGAACGGGAACCTATCGCTGGCGCGCCCGCAGGCCACGGGGACCGGAACCGGCAGCGGCAGCGAGGACGCGAGTGCCGGCAGCCAGCGCTGTTCGTTCTCGATGAGCCCGGCCGCCACGCGCCGCCGCGGCAGGCGCACGGAAGCGCATCGCCGAGGCGGAAGATCACGTTGTCCCAGCCGTTGGCGATTTCGAGCAGCTGCAGCTCCGCCAGCTCCGGGTACTGCTCGCGCAGCAGGGCGCGAACCAGGTCCGCGTCGACGCGGATATCCGCAACCGGTTCGTGGGAGGCCATGGGCGCACACTAAACTGGGGGCTCGCTGTCTCCATCGCGAGCCGCTCGAGCCAGCGCCTGGCCCACGCCCCGAGGCGCCGCGATGCCGACCCGCCGGCGAGGCGATCGTGCACGCCGACACTCGTGACTAGCGTCCCGGCTTCTCGAACAGGCTCCAGGTCGCGAACAGGTCGTGTTCGAGGTCCATGCCGTCGCGCCCCCAGCCCAGCGCCCGACCCATCGCGCGCGCGCGCGCGAGTCGTCGCGGTCGAACACGCGCACGCGGAATCCGGCCGCTCGCCACTGCGCTTCCGCGAACGGACAGCGCCCGTCGGCCCACGGGATGTAGGGCTTGCCCGCCGGTGCCACCGCCGGGCAGAGGTTGTAGATCATCACCAGGCCAGCGGGCCGCACGGTGCGGTGCAGCTCGGCGACGAACGCGCTGTCGCTCACGCCGAGATGGACGAGCATGCGCGGATCGACCTTCTCGGCCGGGTGCAGGTAACCGTTCTTGAGCGTGTTCTTGGAGAGAAGAGATCGTAGCCGTCGCCGACTTCGGCCTTCATCCGCGCCTCGCTCGGCCACGATCCGATCGCGAGCCGCACCGTCCGGTCCGGCCGCTCGCGGCGGTGACCGGGCCCTGGTCCCTGGGTGCGGTGTAGAGCGCGCGCAGCAACGGGTCGACGTCGATGCCGGTGGCGTCGGCGCCGAGCAGCGCGAGCAGGCGCAGCTGGCCGACCATGCCGCAGCCGAAGTCGGCGACGCGCTTCCCGCGCGCGTCGCGGAACCCGTTCTCGGACAGGAGCTCGAGCGCGCGGACGTACGCGAGCGGCGAGCCGTAGCGGGTGTTCCAGTAGAAGCTCTCGTCGAGCTCGCGGGAAACCAGGCGCGACCGCAGCGAGTCGGGCAGCGATCCCGCCTCGGCGTCGGTCCAGGCCGCGGTGCGCGCCGAGTCGCGCCACACGACGCGCGGCGTGATGCGCGGCAGCTCCGCGGTGACGGCGAGGAAGGCACGGCCGAGCGGCGAGCGCACCAGCGTGCGCAACGAGTCGGCGTCGGCGCGCAGCAAGCCGAGTGCGGTGGTGTCCGCGGGCGCGGCGATCGCGGCGCACGGCGAGGCGAGTGCGATGATCAGCAGGACCGATGTCCGCCATCGCCGCGGGATCATGCGGCGCAGTCTACTCACCCGAAACGACCGCGCCCGGCGGCTCCGACCAGTGCGGCAATCGGAGCGCCGGGCGCGACGTGTCGCGGGTTTCGTTCGTGCGCTAAGCGGCTTCCGCCCGAGCTTCGTCGTCGTGGTCGGAGGCGTCCTCGCTGCCGCGACCCACCGCCGCGCGGACTCGCGCGGTGATCTCGCGCTCCTCGCGAAGCGCTTCCATCGTGGTCTCGGCCTGCTTGAGCAGGAACTGGAGCGAGCCGGCCTTCTCCACCGCCTGGTCGACGATCGCCTTCTGTCCCTGGAGCGCCTCGATGCTGCTGCGCACGTCCACCAGCAGGGCCTCGGCGCGGGCCAACCGCTCCTCCGCCTTGGTCATCTGGCGCTTGCGCTCCTCGAGCGTCCGTCCGGTGTCCTTGACCTCGCGGAGCTGGCTCATCACGTCCTTGAGCAGCGTCCGGCTCTGCTCGATCTCCTGGTGCGCCGAGGTGATCTCGCGCACGTCGTTCGAGGTCTTCTCGGCGACGTTGTACATGCGATCGATCTCGGCCTTCACCGTGTCGACCGTGCCCTGCCGCGACACGATCTGCTCGAGCGACCGCTCGACCTGCTGCTCGAGCAGGTCGAACTTGGCCATCCGCTCCTCGAACGAGGCCAGGCGCTTCTCGATCGACTTCAGGCTGGAGGCCCGATCCTCGAGCTGGCCCGACAGCTCACCCACCTGAGCGACTCGCCGGTCGGCGGCGCGTGAGGGCGCTCTCGAGCTGCTCGACAGCTTGCCGAGCTTCTGGGCGCCGTCCGCGGTCTTCTGCCGCAGCTCGGACGCCTTCTCCAGCTCGCGCGAGGCCTCGGCGATCGCGCTCTGCCGCTGCTCGAGCTCCTGACGCAGCGACTGCGACTTCTCCGCCATCGCCTCCACGGTCACGCAGCGCGCAGTGATCCCCGCCACGGTCTGCTTGATCTCGTCGACCTTGCGGCCGGCCTCCTTCAGCCGGTTCGACAGGCTGCCCAGCGACTCGGTGAGTCGCTCCGGCCTCGCCCGCCTGGCCTTCCATGCTCACGAAGCGCCGCTCGGCCGTCTCCATCCGGCTCTCGAGCTTACCGCTGCGGTCGTCGAGGCTCGTGCTCAGCGTGATTCACCTGGTCGAGGCGGCGCTGCACCGATTCGACCAGCTCGCTCTTCTTCTCGAACTCGGACGAGGTGTCGTGGATGACCTGCGCGTGCTTCTTCACCTGCTCGATCGTCGGCGCCATCTGGTAGACGTGCTCGATCTGGCCCCGCACCTCGGTGATCGTCTGCTCGAGATCGGTGAGCCACGAACGGGTCTCGGCGTGGCCGTCGCGCAGCCGGTTCACTTCCTCGTGGACGCGCTTGGCCTGCTCGAGGGCGTCCTGCACCAGCGTATGGGCGCCACGCAGCTCCTCGAGATCCCTGAGCGCCGCGTCCACCGACGGCCGCGACTCGACGACCTCGTTCACCTGGGTGCGAACGTCCTTGATGCTGCGGCCGGCCTCGTCGAGGTCACGACGCATCGAGCGCAGCTGGACGATCTCCCTTGTCGACGGTGCCGATCTCCTCGGCCAGCGTGTGGAGCTGCTCGGTCGCCGACTGGGTCTGCGTCTTGAGCTCGACCACCGACTGACTCTGCTGGCTCAGCGTGCTGTAGCGGTTCTCCGAAGTCGGAGAGCGCGCTGCGCAGATCGGCGACGCGCTGGTTCACGGACTCGAGGCCGCGGCTCTCGAAGTCGAAGCGATCGACGGTCCGCTTCATCTCGTCGGTCATGGTCGCGAGGTCCTGCCGGGTCGCGCGGGTCTGCTCGTCGGCCTCGCGCTGGAGCTGGGCGATCTCGTTCGAACGATCGACCACGGTCTCGTGCAGCGAACGCAACGCGGCGACCTGCTCCTGCAGCGCCCCAGGCTCTTCTCGTTCTCGACCTGCTGGCGCACGCCGGCGTCGAGCTGCCGCATCGCGCGGTCGAGCTTGTCGGCCTCGGCCAGGGCGCGATCGGCGGCGTCACGCTGCGCCTCGAGGGCGGCGGTCTTCTGCGAGACGTTGTCGCCCAGCGCCTTCAGCGTTCCGATCTCGCGCTTCACTTCGTCGACGGTGCGCTGGATGCCGTCCATGCCGCGCAGCGACTGCTCGACGCTCACGACGCGGCGCTCCTTGTCCTGCAGCTCGCGGCCGAGATCGTCGCGACGGCGGTCGAGCGCCTCCATCTTCGAGGTCGCCAGCTTGTGCGCGTCCATCAACCGCTCGTGCTGCTCCCGCATCTTGCCGAGCTGCTCGCTCGTGCCCCTCGATCTGGCCGCGGATGCCCTCGGCGTCGCCGCGGAGCTGCTGGAACGGCTTCTCGACTTCGAGAAACGACTGCAGCTTCTCCTTGAGACCGGCGGCGGTGTCGACCTTCTGCGACAGGTCCTCGAACAGCGTGCGGATGCGCTGAGCTTCCTCGAGCGTCTGCGTGACCTGGCTCTCGACCTGCTGGCTGTGGCTGGTCAGGCCTTCGGCCTTCTCGTTCAGCGTCTGGAACCGGCTGGCCACTTCCTCGAAGTTGGTGAAGCGCTTCTCGAGATCGCCGAATTGCGAGGTCACGCGCTCGACGTCGGTGGTGGCGCGGCCGATGGGATCGCTCAGTTCAGGCGAGCCGGTCGGCGGCCGCCCGGGCGTCCTGGATGACGCGTCTCGTATCGAGGCGCGCTCCTGCTGCATCTCCTGCAGCACGGCGCGCATCTCCTCGGCGTTCTCCTTCGAATTGGATTGGTTGCCGAGCAGGCTCTGGAAAGGCATTGCACGCTCCTGGTTTGACGCGCCGGCCGCCGGCCGCTCAGGGGCCGCCGGGTTCAGCCGCGTGAAATGGATGGTCTGCTCCGCGAGAAGCAGCCGCTACCGTTCGATCGCAAAACTTGGACCTTGGGATACGCCTTACGTGTTCGGCATTGACCCGCACGGACTTGAGGGAAAGCGTCACCACGGGGTCGCGGCCGGTGGGCGACCAGATCCGAGTCGAGCGGAACGGGGCTGGACGCTATTTGTCCGGCCGGGTCAGGCGCGTTGCCAGGGCTTCCAGGAGGAGCGCAGCCGCGATGCCGCGGCGGGCTCGAGGGCCCCGGTGGAGACCGGCGGCGCCGACGTCGCGGCGACCTCGATCGGCACGCGCTTCGGGAAGGTGATTTCCGGTCGCGCGAAGGTGGCGAGCTCGACCGTGCCGAGACCGAGGTGACCGGATCCGCTGCAGGCGCCGACCGAGACGCGGGTCACCTGCCGGTGTTCGTCGACCTCGAGGGTCGCGGCCTGGAGCATGAGCTCGAGCCGCAGATCAGAAGCGCAACGACGCGATCAGCGTGGCGTCCCTGAGGAGATCGACCGCGAGGCTTGTGGTGCGAGACCACCTCGTGCTCGCCGAGTCCCAGCACGCGGTGTGCATCGTCAGCGCCGCGGACCGCCGCGGCGAGGCTCGGATGATGGCGCCAGGCCGAGACCAGCACGTCGAGCAGGGCGACGTCGAAGGTGCGATGCATGGCCTCCTCGATCGAGCTCTCGAGCACGTCCGCGTACGACGGATCGACGCGCTTGATCTCGTTCCGCAGCAGCTCCATCTCGGGGCTCACGTGGATCCGTCGCGCCACGTCGGGCGGGATCTCCGCGCCGTCGAAGAACAGGGACCACACCGTCGGCGTCATGGCCGGCTCCGCGCGGTCACGGTCTGGGTGCCGGGATCGTGCACCGAGACGAACGACAGGATCGGCGGCGCGGTCTCCTTGTGCCACGACACCACCTGACGCCCTGGGTCCCAGGCGGCGTGCAACGTCGAATCGCCCACGGCGGCGCCGACCGACGGGGCGGCGGCCGCCTCCTGCTTCGCGCGGGCGATCGCCTGCTCCAGCGCTTCGATCTCGGCCGCCACCGCCTTCCAGTCTTCCGAGGTCCGGCCAGTCGGCGTGGGCCGAGCCGTTGCGTCCGGGTTCGACGACGACTGGGCGAGGTTGCGGTATCGGACAATTTCATCTTCTAGCTCCTTCGGCTTCGAACGTGTCCACGCGGCGCTCTCTGCCGAGGTACGCGAACGGAATTACAATCCGACGCGTGGCTCTCGGGCTCAGCAACACCGCCGACCCGCCGAAAGCGGGAGCGTCATGTCGGACGCATTGCGTTCCAAACGGTGCGGCTGGGTCAAACGACCCACGCGGCGTCGTGGCGTCGCGGGGATACGTGAGCAAGGACGGTGCCCTGGTCGCGTCATGCTTTCGTGACTTCGACTTGGGAGCACGGACAGGTTCGAGCACTCGCGTCCGCGTCGGTTGACGTGGGCAAAGCATCCGCTTCACTCCGGCGATGGCTCCTTCCCGCTCGCGTCGCCCGCTCGTGTTTCTCGTCGTCACCGTGCTCCTCGACATCGTGGGCTTCGGGATCATCATCCCGGTGCTGCCCCGGCTGCTCATGGAGCTGACCGGGGCCGGCGTCGGCCGCGCCGCGATCGATGGCGGCTGGCTCGCCGTTCACCTACGCGGCGATGCAGTTCGTGTTCGCGCCGGTGCTCGGCAACCTCTCCGATCGCTTCGGCCGGCGCCCGGTGCTGCTGTTCGCGGTCGCCACCTTCGGCGTCGACTACCTGATCATGGGGCTGGCGCCGTCGCTGCCTTGGCTGTTCCTCGGTCGCACGCTGGCCGGCATCTCCGGCGCGTCGTTCACTCCGGCGTACGCCTACGTCGCCGACGTCAGCGCGCCCGAGGAGCGGGCCAAGGGTTCGGGTTCGTGAGCGCGGCGTTCGGCATCGGCTTCGTCCTCGGTCCGGCGCTGGGCGGTCTGCTCGGCGGGCTCGGCCCGCGAGCGCCGTTCTACGCCGCGGCGATCCTGAGCTTCGTCAACTTCGTCTACGGCTGGTTCTTCCTCCCCGAGTCGCTGCCCCGGGAGCGCCGGCGACCGTTCCGCCTCGCGCGCGCCAACCCCGTCGGCGCGCTGCTCCAGATGCGCCGGCATCCCGTGGTGCTCGCAACGCTGGGTGCCTTGTTCCTGTGGATGGTCTCCCACCAGGTCATGCCTTCGACCTGGGCGTTCTACACCAGTACCGCTTCGGCTGGGGACCCCGATGATCGGCGCCTCGCTGGCGGCGGCCGGGGTGGTGATGGCCGCGAGCCAGGCGCTGCTCCTCAGGCAGCTGGTGTCGCGCTCTCGGCGAATCGATCGCACGGCGCTGCTCGGCATCACGGTCGCGACGGCGGGTCATCTCGGCTACGCCACGGCGACCGCCGGCTGGATGATGTTCGCGTGGACCACGACCTGGCTCCTGGGCGCGCTGGTGATGCCGAGCACCAACGCGCTGATGTCGCGACGCATCGAGGCCAACGCGCAGGGCGAGCTCCAGGGCGCCGTCGCCGCGCTCTACTCCTGAGCGCGATCGTGGGGCCGCTGCTCATGACCCATCTCTTCGGTCGTTTCTCCTCGCCCAGCGCTCCGTTCCATCTGCCCGGCGCCGCGTTCTTCATGGCGGCGCTCCTCGCCGCGACCTGCGGCGTCGCCTACGCGCTCGCGACGCGCGATCGCGGGGTCGTCCCGCGGCGGCGCCGGCGCGCGCCGAGGCGTGAGCGAGCGGACGTGATCCGCTCGGCGACGCAGGCGACGTTCCGCGATCCCTCCCTCCTGCGTTACGCTGTCGCCTACTCACCGGAGATCGTGCGATGAGCGTCACCGCCCTGCGTCCGAACGTCACCGCCGCCCCCGCTGCGCGCGCGACCACGACCACCGTGCCCGCGCCGCTGTGGGCGGCGGCGATCGCCTCCACCTGCGTCATCGTCGGGCTCCTGTGGGACATCTCGTGGCATCGCACGATCGGTCGCGACGCGTTCCTCACTCCCGCTCACGTCGCGATCTATCTTGGCGCGGTGATCGCCGGGATCGCCTGCGGGACGCTGGCGCTCATCCAGACGTTCGCCGGCGGCCGCGCGCGCGCGCGGTGACCGTGGGCTTCTGGGGCTTCCGCGCGCCGCTCGGCGCCTGGGTGTGCATCTGGGGCAGCTTCGCGATGCTGACCTCGGCGCCGTTCGACAACTGGTGGCACGACGCCTACGGCCTCGACGTCGAGATCCTGAGCCCGCCGCACACCGTGCTCGGCCTCGGCATGATCAGGCATCGAGATCGGCGCGATGCTCATGGTGCTGGCCCACCAGAACCGCGAAGGCGATCGGTCGGGCCGCTGCGCTGGATCTACCTCTACTGCGCGGGCATCGCGCTGTTGATGGCGGCGACGATGGTGTGGGAGTACACCGGGTTCGCGAACAGCATGCACAGCGCACTCTTCTATCGCGTCGCGGCGATCGCGCTGCCGCGTGCTGATGATCGCGCCGGCCCGCGCCGGCAAGGTGCGGGGCTCGGCCACCGTGGTCGCCGCCGTCTACATGGGCCTCACGCTCGCGATGGCGTGGATCCTCCCGCGCTTCCACGCCATCCCGCGGCTCGCTCCGGTCTACAACCCGGTCACCGACATGCAGCCCCCACCTTCCCGCTGTGGCTGATCCTGCCGCGCGCTGGCGTTCGACCTCGCTGCTCGCGCGCGGGCCGCGCCTGCGATCGCGCTGCTCGCGCCGCTCATGGGGATCGCGTTCGTGCTGATCCTGCTCGTCGCTCAGTGGCCGTTCGCGGACTTCCTGCTGAGCGCCGGCGGCGCGCAATCCCGTGTTCGTCGCCGACCACTGGAGCTACAGCTCCACGCTCGGACCCTGGCGCTACCGCTACTGGGACCTCGACGTCGGCGCGCACGGCGCGTGGAGCGCGCTCCGCTTCTGGACCGGCATCGGCATCGCGTGCCTGATCGCGACCTGGACGTCGTGGATCGGGCTCAAGTGGGGGCGCTGGATGCGCGACGTCCAGACGATGAGCCCACGCTTCCTCGCCCGGACGATCGCGCCTCTGGTGCTCGCGGCCTCGCTGCTCGCCGCCGGCCGCGCGCGCGCACGTCGGCAGTCCCGACACCTGGTTCGAGGGCGCGGCGGGCCCCTACCCGATCCGCGTCGTCGCGCGCGTCGCCGGCGTGGTGCCGGGGCTCGCGGAGATCGACGTGCGCGTGCTCGAGGGCAACGCCTCGCGCGTCACGGTGCAGCCCTACGCCTGGAACGCGGGGCCCCACGGCGCTCCGCCGCCCGACGAGGCGACGCCGGTACCGGGCGATCCGCGCCTCCACCACGCGCGGCTCTGGCTCATGGTCTCCGGCAGCTACGGCGTGCACGTCACCGTGACCGGCGATCGCGGCGCGGGCACCGCCGTGGTCCCGGTCAGGCGGTGGCCTCCCGACGCCTGCCGATGAAACCGCCGCTCGTCGCCATGCTCGTCTCGCTCGGCCTCTTCCTGTTCGTTGGCCTCGTCACCGTGTTCAGCGCCGCCGCGCGCGAAGCACGCTTCCCCCGGCGAGACGCCGGATGCGGCGACGGCGGCGGCGCGCGAGATCGCGATGGTCGCGAGCGCCTGATCCTGGCGCTCGGGCTCACGCGCGGACGGGCGTGGTGGAACGCCGTCGACCGCGCGCACGCGAAGGAGCTGTTCCGTCCGCTCCACGTGGCGGCGGCGGTGGTCGACTCGGCCGGCGCGAGCTGGGTGCGTCTCGACATCGACGATCCCGCTGGCGCGGCCGCGAGTGGACGCCGCTGATCGAGCGATGCGACGGCAAGCTCATGCACCTGTTCCTGATTCGCGACGGTCTCGGCGCGATCGGGCACCTGCACCCGCTGATGCGCGACTCGTCGCGCTTCGAGGCGCGGACCCCGCCGCTGCCGGCCGGTCGCTATCGGGTCTACGCCGACGTCGTGCACGAGAGCGGGTTCGCGCAGACCATGACCGCGTCAGGTCGATCTCCCCGGCGCCTCGGGGGCCGCGAACGGGACGCCGTCGGATCCGGACGACTCGTGGTTCGAGGGCGCGCCGGTCGCCGAGGTCGGCGGAGCGACCGCGTTCCGCTCGACGGCGCGCGGTTGATCTGGGAGCGGGCAGCCGGACCGATCGTCGCGGGTCGCGAGCAGGAGCTGCGCTTCCGCGTCGTCGAGCCGGACGGTTCACCCGTGGCACTCGAGCCCTACCTCGGCATGGCGGCGCACGCGGTGGTCACGCGCGCCGATGGCTCGGTGTTCGCGCACCTCCATCCCACCGGGTCGGTCGCGATGGCCTCGCAGATGGCGCTCACGATGCGCACGCCGGCCGACAGCGTCGCGCGGCACGCTGGGCCGGAGGATCGCGTTGCACACGATGCACGCCGGCGCACTCCGGTGACCGGCGGCGCGTTCCGCGATCCCTACGGCTTTCCACCGCCGGCCGCTACCGCATGTGGGTCCAGGTCAAGCTCGGCGGAGCGGTGCGCACCGCGGTGTTCGACGCCGACGTCGTGGCGGAGAGCGTCGTGAGCGGCGAGCCGACGCGGAGCGCCGTGTGGCCACAGGGGCGTGCCTCGCGTCGGCGATTCGCGCGCCGCTCGCGTCTCTCGTCACGCGCGAGGACATCGAGCGCTTCACCGCGATCAGCGGCGACCGCAACCCCTCCCACTACGACGAGGCGGTGGCGCGATCGACGCGCTTCGGGCAGATCGTGGTGCAGGGTGGGGTGACGAGCGCGATCCTGAACGCGGTCGCGGCCGAGGATCTGCCGGGTCCGGGTGCGGTCTTCATGCAGGTGAGCTGGAGCTTCAAGGCTCCGGTGCGTCCGGGCGACACGATCACCGGCGAGGTCGTGGTGACCAAGGTCCGCGAGGACAAGCCCATCACCGAGCTCGACACCCGCGTGATCCGCTCGGACGGCGTGGTGGTGCTCGAGGCACGGCGGTGTGCTACACCTTTCCCATTGCGGGAGGGCACAGGGAGGAGGGATTCGATGAGCGGCGTCCACGGGCTCCATCACATCACGGCGATCGCCGGTCGGCCCAGGAGAACCTCGACTTCTACCTCGGCGTGCTCGGCATGCGCCTGGTGAAGAAGAGCGTCAACCAGGACGAGGCCGGCACCTATCATCTGTTCTACGCCGACGCCGCCGGTCATCCCGGAACCGACCTCACCTTCTTCCCGCTGGCCGCGCATGTCGCGCCAGCTACCACGCAGACACGGACTGGCGGTCGAGGTCGCGCTCGAGGTCTCCCGGAGCGGAGCCTCGAGTTCTGGCAGAGCCGTCGCCCACTGCGGCGCGACCCGACCCGATCGTCCGGCGCTTCGGCCAGGGGACGCTGCCGTTCACCGATCCCCACGGTCTCAAGGTCACGCTCACGGCCGGCCGCGGCCGGGGGCCCGGTCGTTCGCGCCGTGGGACGAGGCCCCGTGCCCGCCGAGGCACCAGGTGCGCGGACTGTTCAGGACCGAGCTCTGGGAGCGCGACACCGCGGTCACCGCGAGAGTTCCTGACCGGCGTGCTCGGCTTCCAGCCACCTCGGCGACCGAGGACGGCCGCTCGCGCTACGGCTTCGACGACGTGGCGGGCGTGGTCGATCGTGCGCCAGACGCCCGAGCGGCGCGCGGCAGCGTGGGGCGTCGGCACCGTGCACCACCTGGCGTGGCGCGTCGACGACGAGCCGCACCAGGAGCAGGTGCGCGCGGCAGGTCGAGGCCGCCGGGCGCCCGTCCCACCGGGTGATCGATCGCTTCTGGTTCAAGTCGGTCTACTTCCGCGAGCCCGGCGGCGTGCTGTTCGAGATCGCCACCGACGGTCCCGGTTTCGCGGTCGACGAGGACCCCGCGCATCTCGGCGAGACGCTGGTGCTGCCGCCCTGGCTCGAGCCGTCGCGCGAACGTATCGAGCAGGCCCTGCCCGAGCTGAGATCTTCCCGCGACCTCAAGCCCGCGTCCGATCGTGCCGATAGCGATCGGGATGTCGGGCACCCTCGCCCATAAGCTCGGGACCCTCGCTCGCGCGACGTTCCTCTCCCTCCTGCTGGCTTCCACGGCTTGCGCCGGTCCGATCACCGATGCACGGACTGCTCGACGTCGTGCAGGCCGAGCACTCGCGCGCGCGCGAATACAACGTGCTGATCCGCGGTGATTCCCCTTCGACGCCTACGGCCTGCGCCTGTTCGGCGACGTCGACGTGAGCGAGCGCGTTCAGGTGTTCTCGCAGGTGGTCCTGCGCGACGCGACCCAGCCCTACGTCGACGGCGCCTACGTCATGTTCACGCCCAGCGCCGATCACGACCTGCACCTCCTCGCCGGCAAGATCCCCTGGCTGAGTCGGGACCTACGCGCCGCGCACCTACTCGAACAAGAACCCACTGATCGGCGCGCCGTTGATGTCGCCAGGCGCGGACGACCCTGGTGTGGTACGACCTCGTGCCCAATCCCGACGCGCTGCTCGCCACGGCCGGCACCGGGCACGTCGGGGTCGACTACCACGGCTACGCCGAGGGCATGGGAATGACGCTGGTCGACGATTCCTACTGGGACGTCGGGGTCACGCTCACCAGGCAGCGCGCGCCCGCTCGAGTACGCGGCGGGCGTGGTCTCGAGCACGCCGGGCTGGGGCGAGCACCTCCCGTGACGAGAACTCCGGCAAAATCGGTGCTCGCCCGCCTCGGCCTGGCGCCGTCGGCCGGTCTACGCGTCGGAGTCTCTGCCGCTTACGGTCCTACCTCATCCAGGAGCTGAGTGCGTACCTGCCGCCCGGGCGCTCGGTGAACGACTACCACCAGAAGATCGGCATGGCCGACCTCGAGTGGTCGTTCGGCCGGGTCGAGACGCACGCCGAGGCCGCGCGCAGCATCTGGGAGACGCCGACGGTCGGGAAGCTCGCGGTCGACAGCGGCTACCTCGAGCTGCGCTACGCGATGGGCTTCGGGCTCTACCTCGCCGGTCGCTTCGACGCGATGCGCTTCGGCGACGTCGCCGGCTCGGACGGCGTGACCCGCCGCTGGGACTCCGACCTCCACGCGGATCGAGACCGGCGCCGGCTTCCGCATCGATCGACACTCGCTCGCCAAGGTCGTCTACCAGCGCACCGCCGTCGAGAACCCCACCGCCACGCAGCCCGACGCGTACTCGATGGTCGCGGCACAGCTCTGATCTCGTTCTAGGCTCTCCAGTCGCGGACGGGCCGTCCGACCCACCGATCCCTCGACGTTCCGCGATTCTGCGTCGAAGGACCTGCGCGCGCTCAACGCTCATTTCGGCAGGTGATTGGCGTGCGCGTCTCGACCCGATCCGAGGTCGCGGCGACGATTCGCACACGCGCGAACATCACGGAACCGCAAAAGCTCGCCCGCATGCCTTTCCTCGCCCACGAGCGGTGTAGATAATCCTCGCGTTGGAAGGAGCCACCGGATCGAGGTGAGTCGCGACGCGCCTCGGCGACGCGTTCGTCCCGATCCCCGGGCGTACTGGCGCCAGTCCGCCCCGGGACACTCGCATCACGGACGAGACCCGACATCGCTGGTCTCGAAGCAATGAGACGACTCATGCGCAAGCCCGTACTCATCACTCTTTCCGCCGTCATCGCCGTTCTGCTGGGTGCCACAGGCATCCTCTACTCCAAGTACCAGAACTCGACGAAGAGCTACACCGACCTCCAGGCCTCCGATCAGGAGACCAAGAACCACTACGGTGAAGCGATCAACGAGATCGCCGCGATCCAGGACACGCTGAACTCGATCGCGCTCGGCTCCGGCAAGCTCCAATCCGAGACCAGCGTGGCCGCCACCAACGGCGACGACGCCATGGCCCGCATCGCGGTGATCAAGGCGGACATCGAGCGCGCCAAGGCTCGGATCAATGAGCTGGATCATCAGCTCAAGAAGAGCGGCGTCAGGGTCGCCGGCCTGAACAAGATGGTCGAAAACCTGAAGAAGACCGTCGCCGAGCGCGAAGAGATGGTCACGATGCTCACCACCCGGGTCGACTCGCTGCAGACCAGGTCACCGGCCTGGTGGCCGAGGTTCAGGAGAACCGGGACTCGATCCAGGCGCAGGCGGTGGTGATCGAGGACAAAGCGACGCGAGATCGGCACGGTGTACTACGTGATCGGCTCGAAGAAGGATCTCAAGAACCAGGGCGTGGTCGAGTCGAAGGGCGGCGTGCTCGGCATGGCGAAGACGGTCGTTCCGACCGGACGCGTCGACGAGGAGAAGTTCACCGCGATCGACACCGATCAGGAAACGGTGATCACGATCCCTCGGCCAAGGCCAAGGTGCTGACCGCGCAGCCGCCGGAGAGCTACGCGCTCCAGCTCAACGAGAACAAGGCTCGAGCTGCACATCATCGACCCCAACAAGTTCCGCAAGGTCAAGCATCTCGTGATCATGACGACGTGACGTCCGCTCAATTCGAACGTTCGAGCGCTCCGATGGCGACATCGGAGCGCTCGTCGTTTGCGCCTGATCGTGACGGAGGCTAGCGCGCTTCCTCCGGAGCCGTCGTCGTTCCGCGATCGACGCTCAGGAACACCCAGTGGCGGCACCACCGTCCGACGTCGTTCTTCGCCGTCACCGACAGCGAGATCCGGTCGCCGTGGGGACGCAGCGGCACGCGGTAGCTCGTGCGCCACGCCCTGGCGTCGCCGTCGTAGGCGAACGCGATCCCGTTGTGGAGACCGTCCGAGAGGCTGATCCCGATCACGTCCACGCTGGCCTGCGCCAGCAGCTCGACGTTCTCGCCGGGAACGACCAGGGTGTCCCCCACCGTCACCGCGATGTCGGGCGGCAGCGATTCGGGTTGCGCGGTAACCGGCTCGCCGCCTTCGATCGGCTCCGCGAACCACCGGCGTGGTTCGCCGCCGTCACCGGCGTGGTGCCGATGCCCGAGATCGGCTGCTCGGCCGCCTCGGCGGCATCGCCGCCCGCCTGCTGAGCACCGCTCTTCTTGCTCGAACCGCAGCTCGACAGCATCAGGCTCACCGAGAGCGCCACCAGGAGGAAGGCGCCTCCGAGCGCCGCGCGGACGCAGCAGGGTGCGGGCAAGGGCGAGCCGGTCCCGCGGCGTGCGCGCGGCGCGGGCGCGCTCCGTGGACAGGGACGCTGAGCGGGTTTCGCGATCGGTGGTCATGACGAGTCTCCTCCCGGCGTTGGATTCGGCCGCGGGTCGGCGTGCCGGTGCCGGTCCCGCGTCTCCGGGCGATCTCTCGACCGGTGGCGTTCTGACGCGCGCATTGCGCGTCGTTGCTCCAGTACATCTCACGGCGCGTGCCGCGGACTCACTCCATGGCGGCGCAAGCGATTGCGTGATTCCGGGTCTCGCGGCCGGCTTCAGGATGTGTCATCGTGGACACACATGGACACACCCGGACCGAGACGCTCGTGACGCGGATTCTCCGCTGCTCGTCACTCGGGATCGCCACACTCCTAATCGCTCTCTCGACGACCGCTGACCACGCCCCCTCGCCTGTCTCTGGATCACGCGGCAGGCGAGCCCGCCGGCGTCGGTGAACGCCCGGGTGGTCTGGGTTCGAGGTGATCGGGTCTACGTCGCCACGCGCGACTCGGCGGCACTCGCGGGCGCCGACCGACTCCGCTTCCATCGCGGGAAAAGGCCAGTGGCGACCGCCGTGATCATCGCGATGCCCGACCCCTGGCTCGCCATCGCGCTTGTCGATTCGGGTTCGCTCACGCTCGTCGATCATCTCGACCGGCTCGACGTCCTCGGCGAGAATCGATCTGGTCGCCTCGCGCGCTTGCGCGTCGGGTACCCGTCCCGACGCCGGCGGAATCCGATCTTCGCGTGCGACCGGATGAAGCTCCAATCGCCGGCCGGCTATCGGGTGATCGACTCGCTCGCCGCGAGCCGTGGTCGCGCGATCCGCGATCTCGATCTGCATAAATCGTGGCCCGATACCTCGAGCTCCGGACCTTCGACCAGTCCGCCGACGAGGAGATCGCGCTCGAGCGCGGCGAGCTGGACGTCGCGGTGTTCTGGCCTGGCGAGCTCTCGACTCACCTGCGCGACTCGCGGCGCTGGCAGAGCGATCTCCTCGGGCAGCGCGAGTTCGGCCTGCTCCGGGGCGGCATGGGATGCCTCGGATCCGAAGTTGGCTGACGGTCCGGGCGATCTCGATCTCCCGCGCTGGAACGTCCAGTTGTTCGGCGGTGACCTGACGCCATTCCCGTTCGATTCCAGCGCAATGCGCCGGTCTCTCCCGCGTCGCTTCGCGGCCGGCCCGTCGCTGCCGGGCGGCGCGATAATCGAGCGATTCCTGAATCGCGGGGTCAGCCCCGACGCGCCGGTGATCCGGCCTCGAATACATCGACGCGGAAGTGTTCTGGCTCCGCGACCAGCTACGAAGCCTATCGACCGACGCTTCCGCCGGACGGCGCGATCTCCTCTCGCCATCCGCTGTCCCGTGGTCTGCGCTCCGGCGCTGCGGGCGCGCATCGCGCTGCTGGCCGACGCGCTCGCGAACCTGATGAGGTGCGAGGCGGAGCATCCCAGCCGGTGAGGACCGCTCGCCCATGAACTCGCTCCGGGTCCGACTCATTCTCGGCTTCGCGGTGGTCGCGCTGATCCCGCTCGGGGTGGCGATGTCTCCTCCTCGCGCAGCGTCCAGAAGACGGTGCGCGAGCAGGCGGGCGAGCGGCTGAACGCCACACTCGGCGCGTTGCAGAGCGACGTGCGCGCGGAGGCGGCGAGGACCCTGCGCAAGATCGGGATCTTGAGCCAGGACGTCACGCTCCGCCGGCTCTACCTGGTGCAGCCCGCCGGCAGTCGCGCGATCTCTCCGACTACCTGGCCGAGAAGCGCGACCTGCTCGGCCTCGACTTCCTCGAGGTCGCCGACGCCGGCGGCGCCCCGATCGCGGACGCGGCGAGCGTGCCGGCCGGATCACGATCGCCCGACGCGGCCTCTCCTCGCCGGCCGCGCTCACGCGACGCGTGGTGCTCGAGCGCGTCGAGGGCACGCCGGCCCTGGCGATGGCGGCCACCGCTCCGATCCCCTACCAGGACCGGAGCGCGGGCATCCTGCGCGGCGGCGTGCTGATCGACTCGACGCGGCTCGCCGCGCTCGGGCGCACGAGCGGCGTCGACCTGACGCTGCGCGATTGGGACGGCCGGATCGCGGCCGCGGCGCGCGTCGATCCGGTTCCGCACCGGAGCGCCGGACGGTCGTTCCTCCAGAGCACGGTCGCGCTCGACGCGCCCGCGTACCCACCCGCCACGCTGACGGCGCGGGATCTCGACCGCCGCGGCGGACCGGACGATCGCGGACGCTCCGGCTCGCCGCCCTGTGCGCTCGGCCTGCTCGGCGTCGTGATCGCCGTCGTGCTCGGCGTGGTGTGGTCGCTTCAGATTTCGCGCCCCGTCGAGCGGCTCGCGCGCGTTCTCGGAGCGGATCGCGCGCGGCGACTGGGACGAGCCGCTCGACGCTGCAGCAGCGTGCGCGAGCTCGACACGCTGGTGGCGGCGCTCGACCGCATGCGCCGCGATCTGCGCGACCTATCGCGAGCGGCTCGCAGCGAGCGAGCGCCACCGGCGCTGGAGCCAGATGGCGCGCCAGGTGGCGCACGAGGTCAAGAACCCGCTGACGCCGATCGCGATCTCGATCGCCGACCTGAAGCGCAGCTACGAGCGCCAGCGCGCCCGACTTCCCGGAGATCCTGGACCAGGCGGTGCGCGACCATCGGCGAGGAGATCGAGACGCTGAAGCGGCTGCTGCACGAGTTCTCGGAGCTTCGGGCGCTTTCCCGATCCGCGTGTTCGCGCGCTCGCTGCCGTCGCCGATCTGTTCGCCGACATTCGCGACGCTCTACGCGCACGAGGTCGCGAACCGGCCGGCTCGAGCTCTCCGCCGCGCCCGGAGACCGCGGGCGACGGCGATCGCGCGCAGCTCCGCCAGGCGCTGGTCAACCTGATCCAGAACGGGCTCGAGGCGACGCCGACCGGCGGACGCGGTCGGGTCGCGTGCGCCGCACGGCGACGCGATCGAGATCTCGCGTGCGCCGATCACCGGACCCGGGCTCACCGCGGAGCAGCAGGCGCAACCTGTTCGTGCCCGGCTTCACCACCAAGGCGCACGCGGCAGCGGGCTCGGGCTCACGATCGTCGAGCGCATCGTCAACGACCACCGGCGGCACGATCGCGCGTCGAATCCGAGCCCGGTCGCGGCACGACGTTCCGGATCTCGGCTGCCCGCGCAGCCGGGAGGTCTAGCATGCCGTCCATCCTCATCGTCGACGACGAGCCGAACATCGTCTCGAGCCTCGCACGGCGCGCTCGGGTCGCGAAGGGCTACCGGCGTCGACGGCGCGGCCGACGCTCGCGTCCGCCGCGCGCCAGCTGCTGCGCGAGGCGTACGACTTCGTGCTGCTCGACGTCTGGTTCCCGGGACGAGAACGGCCTCGACCTGCTGCGCGGAGATCGCGAGCGGCGCGCCCGAGACCGGTGGTGATCATGATGTCGGGGCACGCCACCATCGACGACCGCGGTGCAGGCGACGCAGGCTCGGCGCCTTCGACTTCCTCGAGAAGCCGATCGTCGCTCGAGCGGCTGCTGCGTCTTGCTGCGCAACGCCACCGCCGCAGCGTTCGCTCGCAGGCCGAGAACCGGCGCGGCTGCGGCAGGGCGTGGGCGCAGTCGATCGTCGGCCGCTCGCCGGCGATGCGCCGGCTGTCGCGGAGATCGAGCTCGCCGGGCCGGCGCCGGCGCGCGTGCTGATCCAGGGCGAGCACGGCACGGGCAAGGAGCTGGTCGCGCGCGCGCTCCACGCCGCGAGCCCGCGGCGCGCGATGCCGTTCGTGGCGGTCAACTGCTCGGCGATCCCGGAGGAGCTGTTCGAGTCGGAGCTGTTCGGCCACGAGCGCGGCGCCTTCACCGGCGCCACCGCAGGCCCGGCGCGGCCGCTTCGAGGAGGCGCACGGCGGCACGCTGTTCCTCGACGAGGTCGGCGACCTGAGCGCGCGCGCGCAGACCAAGCTGCTGCGCGTGCTGCAGGAGGGCGAGCTGACGCGCGTCGGCGGCAGCCGCGCGATCCGGGTCGACGTGCGCGTGGTCGCGGCCACGAACCGCGACCTGACGGCGGCGCGTGGCGCGTCGGACCAGTTCCGCGAGGACCTCTACTTCCGCCTCGCGGTGATCCCGATCGCGCGTGCCGCCGCTGCGCGAGCGCGCCGAGGACATCCCGCTGCTGGTCGAGCACTTCGTCGCGCGACTCGGCGCAGGAGACGGCGCGGCGCCCGCCGCCGCTTCACCGCGGAGGCGATGAGCGCCCGCTCCGCCCATCCGTTTCCCGGGAACGTCCGCGAGCTGCGGAACCTGATCGAGCGGCTGGTGATCATGAACCCCGGCGACGACGATCGACGCCGGAGCACGTCGGTGCCGCGCTGCCGCGTCGTCGCGCCGTCGGCTGCCGGCAGACCGGAGGACGCCTGGCCGACGCGGTGCGCGCGTTCGAGCGCAAGCAGATCGAGGCGGCGCTCGCCGCGGAGGACGGCAACATGACCCGGGCGGCGGCGCGCCTCGGTCTCGAGCGCAGCCACCTCTACAAGAAGATGAAGCAGCTCGGCTGGCCCTGAGATTCGGTCTACGGGCTCGCGCCGAAGATCCGCGCGCAGCGCGCCAGCACGCGCGCGCAGGTGACCAGCGAGTCGAGGTCGACCCACTCGACCGGCTCGTGCGCGCCCTCGCCGGAGGGTCCGTAGTTCACCGTCGGGATGCCGGCGGCGGCGAACACCGCGGCGTCCATCCAGTAGGGCACGCCGGTCTCCTCCGGCGTCGTGCCGGTGATCGCCGTCGCCGCCTCGCGGACGCAGCGTGCGATCGCCGATCGCGGATCGGCGAGCATCGGCGGACGATCGGAAGACCTTCCGCACCTCGGCCTCCTCTCCGGCGACGCGCGCCACCTGCGCGAGCTCCTCGACCACATCCTCCGCGGTCTGTCCCGGCAGCATGCGGTACTCGACCTCGAGGCGGCATTCGGCGGCGTAGGTCGACCATCCGGTGCCGCCCGCGATGATGGCTGCGTGCAGCGACGCCGGGCCGAGCAGCGGATGCGACCGGTTGCGCAGCACGGCCCGATCGTGATGCTCGAGCGCGGCGACGATGCGGCCCCATCCGGCCGATCGCGCTGACGCCGAGATCGAAGCGGCTGCCGTGCGCCGCCCGCCCGCGGGTCACGATCTCGACCCAGGCGAAACCCTTGTGCGCGACGATCAGCTCGGCCCGCGCTCGACTCGGTGAGCACGCACCCGTCGGCGGTGTGGCGGCGGACGAAGTCGTCGGCGCCGACGCTCGCGTACTCCTCGTCGGCGACCAGCGCCACCAGGAGCCGCCCGCGGAAGTCCGGGTCGCGTGCCGAGGCGGCGGCCGCGCACATCACCGCCGCCGCACTCCCTTTCATGTCGTAGCTGCCGCGGCCGAACAGCTTGCCGTCGCGCACCGCCGGCTCGAACGGCGGGATCGCCATGCCGGCGACGCCGACGGTGTCGAGATGGGCGCACAGCACCAGCGTCGGTCCGGTTCCGGCGTTCAGCTCTCCCACCGCGTTCGGGCGTCCCTGCCGCCGCCTCCTCGAGCCGCGCCGGGACGCCGTGGCGCGACAGCCAGTCGCACGCGAAGGCGGCGACCTCGGCCTCGCCCCGGCCCTCGCCGGGCGCGATCGAGGGATTGATCGACGGGATGCGCACCAGCTCGCCGGTGAGCGTCGCCAGGCTCGCGACCTCGAGCAACTCGTCGACGCGGGAATCGGAAGGCGTCACGGCCGGAACACTCGAGGATCAGCCCGGGCGGTTCGGCGACGGCAGGCTGACGAGCACGGCCGTGACCACCAGCACGGCCGCGGCGAGCGTGAGCTCGAGGGTCGCGCTGTGCCGCAGCGAGGCGACCGCGCCTCCTGCCCGAGTGCCGGGCGTTGCCGGCGCCAGTTCCACGCGCCCAGCGCGAGCACGCAGGCGACCAGCATCAGCTTGACGATCAGCGTCGCGCCGTAGGGCGTGGTCCACAGCGCGTCGATGCGCCCGAGGTGACGCCACCCGGTGATCACGCCCATCGTGGCGAGCACCGCCGCGGAGCCGAGCGCGAGCGGCGAGAACGCCGCGACGCGCGCGGCAACCCAGCGATCACGACGCGCGCGCTCGAGGCCGCCGCTCATGGCGAGCGCCGAGCAGACCAGCACGAAGAGGGTTCCGATCCAGAGCCCGCCGGCCAGCATGTGCAACGGGTTCACGAGCCGTGACCACGATCCGGTCGCGATCGCGCGCAGTGCCGCGCCGATCACGGCGAAGGCGGCCAGCGGCCATGCCGCGCAGGTTGCCGGCCGCGGCCCAGGCGAACCCGGCGGCGGCGATCGGGACCAGGGCGACCTGGATCGAGAGCGGCAACGTTCGCGGCCAGGAGCCCGCCGACGGTGAGATGCCGGCTCGCGGCGCTCTCCGGCAGCGCGAGCGCGACCAGCACGCCGGTGATCGTCACGCCGATGAGCCCGATCACCGACGCCCGGCGCGCGGTGACGTGGTCGAGCGCCGATTCGGGGTCGGCATCCGCCGGAACCGGTCCGGCGCGTCGCGTGAGCCGGCCGCGCAGCACCGCGTAGCGGTAGGCCGATCGCGCCGTCGGCGAGGAACAGGCCGACGAAGCCCAGGAACTCGGTGATCGGCTCCGGCCAGTGAATCAGCGGCTCAGCCGCCATGGAAGACCCTCCTCGAATCGGGACGGATCGCGCGCGCCGACGCTATTCGTACCTCAGCGCCTCGATCGGATTCAACGACGCCGCGCGCCGCGCCGGCCACACCCCGAAGCCGATCCCCACCGCGGCCGAGAACAGGAACGCCACGACGACCGAGGAGAGCCCGACCGAGGTGCTCCAGTGGAACACCGCGCTGAGCAGCATGGCCGTGCCGACGCCGAGCGCCGATGCCGACCAGGCCACCGAGCAGGCACAGCACCAGCGCCTCGATCAGGAACTGGAGCAGGATGTTGCGCGGCGTCGCGCCGAGCGCCTTGCGGATGCCGATCTCGCGCGTCCGCTCGGTGACCGACACCAGCATGATGTTCATGATCCCGATGCCGCCGACGAGCAGGCTCACCGCCGCGATGCCGGCGAGCAGCAGGGTGAACACCTGCGTGGTCTCGCCGAGCGTGTTGAGGAAGTCGGCCTGGTTGCGGATCGTGAAGTCGTCGTCCTGCCCGGGCGCAGGCGGTGCTCGCGGCGCAGGATCTTCTGACCTCCGCCATGGTCACCGGGATCTCGTCCTCGGTCGGCGCGAGCACGTTGATCGACCGCAGGCCGGTCGTTGCCGATCAGCGCGATAGCGCGCGGTCTGGATCGGGACCAGCACCTGGTCGTCGGGGTTGCGCGAAGCCTCCGCTCGTGCCCTTCGACGCGAGCACGCCGATCACCTCGCACTGGACGCTGGTCGATGCGGATCGTCTCGCCGATCAACGCCTCGCCGCGAGAGCACGCCGAGGTCGATCACGCACCTGCGGGTCCGAGCACGGCGACGCGGCGCCGCGCCGCATCCTCGGCGTCGATGAACATGCGTCCGGCCTGCATCGTGTAGTTCCGCACCTCGAGGTAGTTCGCGGTGGTGCCGACGATCGACGTGTTCGTGTTGTGCGTTGCGGTACATGCACCTGGAGCGATCGCGACATCTCGGGCTGCATCGCGCAGCACGTAGTCGCGCGCTGGTCTCGACCGCGTCGCGTCGTCGAGCGTGAGCGGCGCGCGGTCCGTCGCCCGACGCGACGCAGCCGGCGCCGCGCGCCTGACCCGGCACGACGTTGAGCAGCGTGGTGCCGAGCGAGGCGATGCGCTGCCTTGACCGACTGCTGCGCGCCGCGACCCGAGCGCGACCATCGCGATCACCGCCGAGACGCCGATGACGATGCCGAGCATGGTGAGGAACGAGCGCAGCTTGTTGGCCTGCAGCGCCTCGATCGCGACCTGCAGCGTTTCGCCGATCGGCATGTCATCGTCCGCCACCGCCGCGCCGCCGCCGCCGCCACCACCGCCGCCACCGCCGCCGCCGCCCGGCACGCCGAGTCGCCGGTGCCCATGCGCTGCCGGATCTGACTCTGCGTGCTGGGCGCGCTTGGCCTGCGCCTCGGCGCACGCCCAGCAGCGCCACCTGGTCGCCTCGTGCGAGCCGCCGAGCACCTCGGCATCAGTCGAAGTCGCTGAGGCCGAGCCGCACGACGCGCGGCTCGAGGCCGTTCGCGGTCTTGACGAACACGACCTGCGGCCGCACCGCCGCGCACGCGCCTGCCACCGCCACCGGCGCCGGCCGGCATCCCCTCCGCCCGCCGCGGACCAAATGCTGCGCCGGCGCCATCGCCGCATCGCCACCCCCGGACCGCCACCGCCGCGCGAGCCCCCGACCCCACGCCGGCCGGAGCCGCCACGGCCGCCCCATCGCGCGCGCATCGCGCTGTCACCACCCGCGCCACCACCGCCCGCGCCACCGTACCGGCCGGAACCGCCCTGGCCACGCACCGCGTCATCCCGACGGCCGCCGCCGAGCGCCGCCGCCGCCCGCGGCCCCCAGCGCCGGCCGGCGAGCGTGGTGTCCCCCGCGACCGCCTCGACCGCGCGCGCGTCGCGCCGCCATCAGGCTGTCGACCTGCGCTCTGCACGTCCTTCTGCGCCTGCTTCGGGTCCAGACCGATCGCGGTCGCGACCGCGCGGCACTCGCGCACGCTGCGCACCGCGTCGAGCGGCACCGCGAGCACGTCCTCGCGCCGGCTCGGCGAGTCATCGAGACCTCGCCGTTCATGCCCGGCAGCAGCAGCCCGGCCTCGTTCGCGATCGAGATCAGCACCGGGAACATCGTCACCGACTGCTGCACCACCGCCTGCGGCTCGATCTTCTCGACCTTGCCCTGGAACGACGCGGTCGGGAACGCGTCGACGGTGACCGTCGCGACCTGGCCGGGGTGCACGTTGCCGATGTCGGTCTCGTTGACCAGCGCGCGCACGCCGGATGCGCGCTGAGGTCCGCCATCGTGAGCAGCGACGTGCCGCCGCTCGCCGACGAGGTGGCCGACGAGATCACCTGACCCGCTCGAGACCAGCTGCTCGAGCACGGTGCCGTCGGACGGCGCGCGAACCGTGGCGTCGTCGAGCCGCTGCTTCGCGATGTCGAGGTCGTGCGCGCGCCTCGACCAGCGCCGCCTGGGAGCTGGCGTAGTCGAGCGTGGCGGTCTCGTGCTCGTGCGCCGTGATCACCTGCTGCGCGAGCAGGTCGTCGGCGCGGCGGCTGCTGGCGTGGATGGAGACCTTGAGCTGGCTTCGGCCGCGCGCAGCGCCGCCAGGCTCTGGTCGTACTGGTTCTTGACGTCGCGCGTGTCGATTTGCGCCAGCAGGTCGCCGGCCTTGACCTTGGTGCCGGCCTCGACCGTCATGCGCACGATCTGGCCCGGACGCCTTGACTTCACCTCGATCAGGTTGATCGGCTCGACGGTGCCGGTCGCCTCGATGGTCAGGGCAATGTCGCGGCGCTGCACCGGCTCCACGGTGACCGATGCCGCGCTGGCGTGCGGTCGCAGCCCATGGCGCAGAAGCCATGCTCCGCCGAGTACGGCGACGATCACGGCGCCGATCGCGAGCGGACGTCGCAATCTCGAATCGATGGTCATCATTCCTCCCAGGAAACGGCCGGCCACCAATTCGCGGGCCCGGCTCACAGTTCCACTCCCACCAGCGCTTCGAGCTGAGCCTTGGCCACGCGTTGGTCGTAGCGCGCGCGAATGAGATCCCGGCGCGCCTGATCGAGCTGCGTTTGTGAGGCCAGCACGTCGAGCAGGGTCGACCCCGCCGACGGCATAGCGCTGTTGCTGCACCCGGAGGTCCTCGACCGCCGCGTCCACCGTGGCCTCGCCCGAGGATACGCGCTCGGTGGCGCTGACGAACTCCCCGAGGTACTGGGTCAGCTCCTGCCGTGCCGAGAGCCGCGTGTCGCGCAGCGACGCCGCGGCGTTGTGCTCCTGCACCTGCGCGTCGGTCACCCGCGATTCGCGCTGCAGGCGGTCGAAGAGCGGATACGAGACCGAGAACCTCAGCGTACCCGAGTAGTCGAGGTCGCCGCCCGAGAACCAGTCACCGGTGCCCGGCGCCGTTGCCGCTGCGGGCATAGCTGGCGCCGACCGTGGGCAGGTAGTCCGTCCACGAGGCGCGCGCCGCTTCGTGATTGGCGTGCAGGACGTTCTCCGCCTCGCGCACCATGGGCGCCCGCTCGACCAGCGAGTCGAGCGTCGCCTCGTCGAGCGCCAGGCTCGGCATCGAGAGCGAATCGCTCAGCGTCGCGGTCACCAGCTGGAGCGCGCCGATGGCTCGGGTCAGCCCGACGTTGGCGGTCGCGATTTCGGTGTTCGCCTCGATCACCGCGAGCCGCGCGTTGCGCACCTGGATCTCCGCGCGCAGCGAGTCGGAGCGCGTGGCGGTTCGCGCCTTGGTTCGCGCGATCGAGGACTTGCGCTGCAGCTCGGCCTGCTGGAGCTGGTCCCGTGCGGCGGCCTCCGATTCGCGCGCCGCGATCACGCCCCAGTACTGCTGCTTCACCAGGAGGAGGCTGGCGTAACGCTGCTGGACCACATTGGCGTCGGCCGCGGCCAGCCGCGCCTTGGCCTGGCGGATGTCGAAGAGCCGCTGCCCACCCTCGAACAAGGTGAGGCCGGCGCCGAGCCCGAAGTTGTAGGACACCGGCAGCGCCACGATCTGGCCGTTCTCGACCCGGACGCGGGAGCCGCTGTTCGAGAGCTGGCGGGCCACGCCGGCCGACAGATCGATGTTCGGCAGCAGCGACGCGTAGGCGACGCGCACGTCCGAGGCGCCGCTCTGTCGCTGGCCCTCGGCCTGGATGATCGCCACCGCGTTGTGCTGCGCCATCTCGACCGCCTGTTCGAGCGTGATCGGGACCGGCGCCGGCCCGGCGCCGGCCACACACCCGCGATCAGCGTCGCGACCATCGCGACGCACCCGAGGCTCGCCCGCGGCGTCGGGAGGCGAAGCGTCGATGCGATGTTCATCGAGAATCCGTTCATGAGAGTTCCTGACGTTTCGAGGGACGGGGACCGCTCGCCGGGGTTCGATGCGACGATCCGCCGACCGCGTCCGCATCTTGCCCTCCGGATGTTGCAGCGGTGTGGCGTACGCAAGGCAAATTCCTGCGACGTGAAACGGCGGAATCTCTTTCACCATCCTGTCAACCGCCACGACTCGCCGTCGCCCTGCCACATCTTTGCCACACGACCGGGATATAGTGCCGGCGAGGAGAGCCTGCCAGCGCGGGGCTCATGGCCCGCATTCGGAGGACATCGCGTGAGCCAGCGTATCCTGGTGGTCGAAGACGACGCGCGGATCGCCGACCTGATCTACCGCAATCTCGACGCCGCCGGCTTCGAGTGCCATCTCTCGGCGGACGGGGCACCGCGCTCGCCGATTTCGAGCGCGTGCGTCCGGTGCTGATCGTGCTCGACCTCGGCCTGCCCGGGATCGACGGCCTCGAGGTCATGCGCCGGGTGCGGCGCGACAGCGACGTGCCGATCCTCATGGTGACGGCGCGCGGCACCGAGAGCGACAAGATGCTGGGGCTCGAGCTCGGCGCCGACGACTACGTCACCAAGCCGTTCAGCACGGGCGAGCTGGTGGCCCGCGTGCGCGCCCTGCTGCGACGCTCGAGCGGTGCGGTGGTCGAGCGCCGGCTCGACCTGCCCGGATCTCGATCGATCCGTCGCGCCGCGCGGTCGAGGTCGAGGGCCAGCCGGTGCAGCTCACCACGCTCGAATCTCGACCTCCTCCACTTCCTCGCCTCGCGTCCCGGCCGCGTGTTCAGCCGCGAGGCGCTGATGGAGCAGGTGTGGGGCACCGATCGCGTGGTCGACGACCGCTCGATCGACAGCCTGATGAGCCGGCTGCGCCGCAAGGTCGAGAAGGGATCCGGCCCGCCCCCGACATCTCCAGACCGTCTGGGGCGCGGGCTACCGGTTCTCCGAATCGAGTCCGTGACCCGACCCCGGCGCAGCCTGTTCTGGACCGTCGTCGGCATCTTCCTGCTCACGCTGGTGGTGGGCACGCTGTTCCAGGCGCTGATCGCGGTGGCGGTGCTCCGGCCGCTCGAGACCCGCGAGGCGCGCGCCCGCGCCGAATCGGCGAGCACGACGCTGGCCGCCGAGCTCGCCGCACACCCCGGCCTTGCGGAAGGCGTCGCACTCGACACGCTGCTCGAGCGGCAGCGGCGCTCGCTCGAGAGCCGCGGCAGCTCGATCCTCTATCGCGCGAACGGCGGCGACACGCGCATCGCGCCGGCGAGCCGCGCGCGGCTGCTCCCCGACATGCTCTGCCGATCCCAACGTCGCGCGGCGAGGCGCCGCCACGGGAGCCACGGTTCCGGCGCCGCGCTTCGAGCTGCTCGCGCGCCACCGCGTCGACCGCGGCGGATCGACCGTCGGTGAGATCCTGATCCTGAGATCGTTGCGCCGCGCGCGGCGGCGCCGAGCTGATGCGCTCGCGCACCGTGCTGCCTTTCTGCCGGTGGCGCTGATCGTGTCGATGGTCGGCGGGCTGATCCTCGTCCGCATGCTGGTCAAACGCCTGCGCGCGCTGGAGCGTCTCGCCACGCGCGTCACCGAGGGCGATCTCAGCGTGCGGATCGCCGACGAGAGCGGCGACGAGATCGGCCGGCTCGCGGAGGGGCTCGATCGGATGACCGAGCGGCTCGCCGACGCGCGCGACCGTCTCGACGCGAACGAGCGCCAGCGCCGGCAGCTGTTCGCCGACATCACCCACGAGCTCGCGACACCCTCACCTCGATCCAGGCTACGCCGAGACCCTGCTCGATCCCCAGGTCCCGCTGGACGGCGAGAGCGCACGCGCTACGTGCGCGGCGTGCTCGAGGAATCGCGGCGGCTCGACCGTCTGATCCGCGATCTATTCGAGCTGGCCCGGCTCGAAGCCGGCGCCACCCCGATCGAGAAGGAGCCGCTCGACTGGGCGGCGCTCTGCCGCAACACGCTCGAGCGCTTCCAGCCCCGGCTGCGCGACGCGGGGCTCACCGCGGTGTGGTGCTCCGGGCCCGGCGAAGCCTGGATCGAGGCCGACGGACGCCGGATCGAGGAGGTGCTCGAGAACCTGCTCACCAACGCGATCCGCTACGTGCCGCGGGGCGGAACGGTCGAGGTCTCGCTCGGCCCCGAGGGCGAGGGCTTCCGGCTGCGCGCGTCGCGGACGACGGCCCGGGCATCTCACCCGGCGATCTTCCGCTGATGTTCGAGCGCTTCTACCGCGGCGCCGGAGCGGCGCGGAGCGATGCGGGCTCGGGCCTGGGGCTCGCGATCGTGCGGGAGATCGTCGAGCGCCACGGCGGCACGGTCGCGGCCGAGGCCCGCGATCCCCACGGCCTCGTCATCGCCATCGAGCTACCTGCCGCCCAGGCGCCGTCCATCTGAGACCGGCGTACTATCGCATCAGCAGGAGCTTGCGCTGCCGGACCGAGCCGCCGACGGTCAGGCGATAGAAGTAGACGCCGCTCGCGCGTCCGCGCGCGCCGAGGTCGACACGATATCGTCCCGCCGGCTGGCGGCCGCTGACGAGCGACTGCACCTGGCGGCCCTGGACGTCGTAGAGGCCGAGCGACACCTGCTCCGCCCGCGGAATCGAGTACACGATGTGCGTGACGGTGCGGAACGGGTTGGGGACGTTCTGCTCCAGGATCGCGCGCCGCCGCGATCGGACCGATGATCGGCTCGACTCCCGCCAGGTGCACCGAGTCGGCGCCACCGAACTGGTAGTAGCGGGCCGCCATCTCCTGCTGATACTGGTTGGTGACGTCGAAGTCGTGGACGATCAGGGTGTTCTCGTTGTTGTTGGTTCTCGGCGCCGGCCGACCAGTTGTGGGAGCCGGTCAGAGTCACCGCGTCCCAGCTCGGGCTCTCGGCGTCCGCCAGTAGGTACTTGTGGTGGAGCAGGCCAGACGTGCCGCTCTTGAGTCGCACGTCGATGCCGTTGGCGACGAGCGTGGCGTACTCGGAGCCGGTGTCGCTGCCGTTGTCCAGATCGCCGCGTACCGCCACCCCGGCGACGTGGCGGTCGATCAGGGCGCCCGACAGATCGGAGCGCGTCATCGTCAGCAGCTCGAAGGCCAGCGAGTGCTGGGCGGCCTGGATGGTCGAGAGGATGTGGGACGTCACGTGATCGCTGGGGCTGAAGTAGCTCTCGACCGGACGGCCGCCGATCGAGAAGCGATGCGGGTGTCGTCCTGCTTGCGTGCCCCGAAGCGCGAGGCCGACGCGCTGGGAATCTCGTTCGTGCTCCCCACATCTCGTTGAACTCGAGCGTGTAGGCGTTGGCGAGCGCCTGGTCCTGGATCTCGATGCTGTTCTGGAAGTCGAGGTTGGTGCCCGTCCTCGCGTCGGGTTCCAGGATCCGGTCCACACCCACGTGCTCTCCGGCTGCGCCGCCGCGGCCGTCGATGACCAGGAACTTGTTGTGCATCAGGCCGAGGCCGTTGTTGATCGGATCGAAGCGATCGTTGATGAGCGGGATCCCGCTGCCGCTCAATGCCCCGAAGGCCGACGAAGTGCTGTTGTCGTACTCGCAGATCACCCGCACCCTGCAGGCCGCGGTTCTTGGCGGCGATGAGCGCGTTCGAGAGCGCGGATCCCCGGGGCGCCGCTCAGGCTGTAGAGCACGACGTCGATGGTGCGCTGAGCCTGGTCGATGCGAGTCTCGACCCGCGCCAACAGATCCTGGTTGCCGTTCGCGACGTGGGGCGAGGCGAGGCTCGGGTCGACGCTCTTGTTGAAGTACACGTTGATCTGTCCGGTCGAGCCGGGCGGCGATGCGGTGCTGAAGCGCGCGGTGGGCGTGAAGTTCGTGCCGTCCACGTTCCCGGATCCCACGCTGTAGTAAGTGACATCGTCGCGGGCGTGAGCCCCGACACCGTCACGGCGTGCGTGGTGACCGGCGTGAGGTCGGCCACGCTGTCGCCCAGCGCCGAGGTGAGCCCGTAGCGCACGATGCTCGACGACGCAACGTCGGTGGTCCAGTTGAGCCGCACCGAGGTCGGCTGCATGCTGATCCTCGTAGGGGCGGGTGAGGAAGACCGGCCCGGCCTCGGAAATGACGTCTTCCGGGACGCGCGGGGAAATCTCGTAGTCGGCGGTGTACGGCGGTCCAGGGCGGGCGTGCCGGGCTTGAACTGCTTCAGGATCCCGATCACGTCGAAGCGGCTCGGCGTCGGCGGAAACGTGTTGGGGATGAAGATGTCGGTGGTGCCGGAGGCGTCGGTGATCGTCGAGGTGGTGGGGTTGTAGGTGACCGCGTTCACGCGCACCAGCCGCGACTCGTCGGGCTCGGTGTGGTCGGCGTGGAACGTCGCGTTGACCTGGGCGCAGGTCATGACTTGCGGGCCGGCAGCGGCTTGGCCGAGGCGTGTCGCACCAGCAGCGGGAACTCCGGGGAGAGCTCGATCAGGCCGCGGAACTGGACGATCGAGCCGGTGACGGTGACGCTGTCGCCCGGCGCCAGCGGCGGTGACGCCGGCGTGAAGCTGAACAGGTTGACGGCGCCCGTCCCGTCCTGGAGGAACACGTTGGTCTGGGTGTCGTTGAAGTTGGCCGTGACGACGCCGGTCAGCGTGGCCTCGCTGCCGACCGCGTAGGGCGCGATCGGGACGCCGCTCGCGTCGTTGACGTGGATCGACACGATCGGCACCAGCTCGAGCACGCGCACCGAGGGCTGGGTGGTGATCTGGGTCAGCGCGCCGGCGGTGACCGCGGTGCGGACCACGAAGACCGAGCCGCCCTTCACGGCGGGTGAGCCGAGGTTCGCGATCGTCACGGTCCCGCTGTCGGAGGCGGTCACCGCCGCCTGGTCAACGATCACCGAATCGGCGCTGACCGACGCGGTCGCGCCCGTGAAGGCGCTCCCGGCGAGCGCCACGTCGGACGCCTGGTGGGACCAAGTCCAGGCGGCCGGCACCGTGATCGCGACCCGGGTCAGCGTGTAGGCCGAGTCCTGCCCGACCGAGAAGGCCAGCGCGCCGACCGCGCTGCTCGTCGTCACGACGCCGGGCTGACGCGCACGCGGCCGGTTCCGTTACCGCCCGCCCCGAACACCGGCTCGGGAGGCTAGCGACGTTCTGCGGATTGCGCCCGTGCGTCTGGACCACGAAGTCGCTGCCGTTGACGTTGGTGTCCTGGCCGTTCCCGAGCATTGCATGGACCCCACCGGCGGCCAGCGAGTCGGCGGTCGACGTCGGCTTCGCTTTGCGCTCGACGCTCAGGTTGTTAGCGCTGGTGCCCTGCCGCGGCGCGTCCGATCCGCCCTCCGGATCATTGGCGGTGCCCCACCCACCTTGTCGACCTCGACCGCCGAGCCGTCGAGGATCCGGATGTTGCCGTCGTCCGCCATCCCGGTGCCGGACGTCCAGGCGCCGGACGTGAAGTCGGGCGCGGGCGAGCCGGCGTAGGACGTGTTCGCCATCAGGTAGAACCCGTGTGCCGCGATGGTCGCGCCGGCGGTCAGTACCGCACGATCGTTCCAGATCGACCCGCTCGCCGATTTGTATTGGAGCTTCCAGCCCGCGAGGCTGATCGCGCTCTCGGTGGGATTGTAGAGCTCGACGAATTCGTCGGTTGCGGCCGACGGGCCGCGGTGGGCGAACTCGCTGATGACGATGTGGTTGGCCGCGGAGGACGCGGTTCGTGGCGCGGCCATCGACAGGACGAAGGTGAGCAGGATCGAAACCGGCAGCAGGCGCATGAAGGCTCCGCGAGGGGGGCGTAGAAGAGGGTATGGGCGGGCGGCCGATTTGCGGGAACCGGGACGGCACCGACGACGATGATACCAGCTTGTCGGGCCCGGCGAGACAGTAGGTTCGGAACCACGAACTGTTATGATGATCTACGTTCACCCGCACGAACACACCTTTTCCCCATTCCCGGAGGCCTCCCCGATGGGCCCACGGTCCTTACGTCGTTCACCCTTTGGCCTCACGATCGTGGTCGTCCTCGTCCTCGGCCCGGCCGCGGTCCACGCTCAGATCCGGATCAACGAGGTGCTCCCCAACCCGGTGGGCGTAGTGACAACGGGAACGAGCGGCTCGAGATCTACAACGCCGGCTCGACGCCCATCAACGTCACCGGCTGGTGCATCCACGACGCGGCCACCATCGACGGCAATCCCGCACCGTCGCGCTGCCTCCTGCCGGAGGATTTCGTCTCGACCGGCGGCTGCTCGACCTCGCCGATCATCCAGCCGGGCGAGTTCCGGGTGGTCCAGCCGACGATCACCAACTCGGGCATCTTCAACAACACCACCGAGACCATCTATCTGTGCTCGGACCGCACCATCCCGGCGACGGTCGTCAACCAGACCTCCTACGACGCGACCGGGATCGCAGAGGGCATGGTGTGGGCGGCGCTGCCCAACGGCACGAACAACTTCGCCTGGCGGTCGCCGACCCTGTGCGCCACCAACGGCAGCATCGGCGACGTGACCGCACCCGGCGGCGATCACCGATCTGGCTGCTGCGATGGGAGACTTCCCGGGGAAATCCGGCTGACCTGGACCGCGCCCGGCGACGACGGCAACACCGGCACCGCGACCGGCTACGCCATCAGGCTGGCGCACGCGCCGATCACCGGCGCCAACTTCTCGACGCCGTCGCGCCGCTCGAGCGCTGGATCGTCCCGGCGCTGCCGCTGGCCGCCGCCTCGCCCGAGACGCTGGTCGTCTTCGGCCTGGATCCGGATTCGACCTGGTACTTCGCGATCAAGACCCACGACGAGGCGCCGAACACGAGCGACGTCTCGAACAGTCCCTCGGCCCAACCGCACGCCGGGTCGCTGATGAACCGGACCTCGGCTACACCGCGTACTTCGGCAACCTGCACTCGCACACCAGCTACTCGGACGGCGTCCAGACCCCGGCCATCGCCTACGCGTTCGCGCGCAACACCGCGCCGACGCCGCTCGACTTCCTCGCCATCACCGAGCACAACCACGTCAGCGCCGGGAGTCGCTCGCCCACTACAACGCACTCAAGAACGAGTGCGCCGCCGCCAACGACGACGGCAACTTCGTCGCGATCTTCGGGCAGGAATGGGGCCTGGCGTCCGACGGCCACGTCAACATCTTCGAGGCGCCGACGCTGTTTGGCTGGGACGCGGGCCAGTACGACGTGTTCACGCCGCAGTCGAACTATGCGGCACTCTACACTGCGGCGATGGCCAACCCACCCGCCAGCGATCCGCCGATCGCGCGAGTTCTGCCACCCCGCCACGGGCGACTTCAACACCTTGCAGGTCACCGCCGACGGCAAGGCGCTGATGCACCTGATGGCCCTGGTCAACGGGCCGGCGCAGTCCCCGGCGACCGACGAGTCCGACATCGGGAACACCAACTTCGACGCCACGTTCATCACCGCGCTCCAGCTCGGCTACCGGGTCTCGCCCACCGGCGACCAGGACAACCACAACGCCACCTGGGGCGCCTCCACGCAGAGCCGCACCGCGGTGCTCGCCCACGCCAGGACCAAGAGCGAGATCCTGAACGGGATGGCGGCGCGGCGCACGTACGCGACCCAGGACCACAACGTGGTCGTCCAGTTCTCGGCCGAGGGCCACGCCATGGGCGAGGCGTTCAGTGCCGCCCAGGGTGTTCGCATCGCCGCGCGCGTCATCGATCCCGATCCCACCGACGCGGTCACCCGGATCGAGCTGCTGCGCGGCGCGACCGGAGGCGCGCTCGCGACCGTGATCGCGCAGAACGAGGGCAGCTCCACCCTCCAGTGGCGCGAGCTCCGGACCTTCGACGCCGGCGCCGAGGAGCATTACTTCCTGCGCGTCCGCACCGCCGACAACCAGACCGTCTGGACCGGGCCGGTCTACGTGACCTACGACCCGAACACCCCGGTCGCGGTCGGCGACCGCCCGACCGGCGCGTTCCGCCTGACCGCGCAGCCGAACCCGACCAGCGGCCGCGTCGAGGTGACGTTCTCGCTGCCGAACGCCAGAGCCGCACGCCCGGCTCGCGGTCTACGATCTGATCGGACGGCGGGTGCGGAACCTGTCGCAGCGCCCGCTGGCGGCCGGCGAGCACCGGATCAACTGGGACGGCCGGAACGACAACGGCGCCCGGGTGCGGGCCGGGTCTTCTTCGTCCGGCTCGAGGGCGTGCGCGGCCCCAAGACGACCAAGCTCCTCGTGCTCGACTGATCTCCCGGGCGAACCGACGACGGCCACCTCGGCGACGGGTGGCCGTCGTGCTTCGCGCACGGCTCTGGTGTCCACTACGACTTCTCGGCGTGCCCCCGAACTCGAACCGCATCGCCGACAGCACGCGGTTCTGGAAGTCCGCCTCGCCGCGCGAGGCGAAGCGCTCGAACAGCGCGGCGGTGAGGACGTGGGCCGGGACGGCCTCGTCGATCGCTGCCTGCAGCGTCCAGCGCCCTCGCCGGAGTCCGCGACGCGGCCGGCGAACGTTCGAGCCGGGGATCGCGCGCCAGCGCCGCCGCCGGAGATCGAGCAGCCACGACGAGATCACGCTGCCGCGCCGCCACACCTCGGCGATCTCGGCGAGGTCGAGCTCGTAGGAGTAGGCGCCCGGATCGCGGAGCGGCGTGGTCTCGGCATCCGCGGCGTGGGCACGCCGCCCGATGCCGGCGTGCGCGAGGATGTTGAGACCCTCGGCGTAGGCCGCCATCAGGCCGTACTCGATGCCGTTGTGCACCATCTTGACGAAGTGCCCGGCGCCGCTCGGACCGCAGTGCAGGTAGCCGCGCTCGGCGGTGCCGCCGCGCGATTCGCGACCCCGGCGTGCGCGGGATCGTTCCCGTGCCCGGTGCCAGCGTGGCGAAGATCGGATCGAGCCGACTCACGATCGTCTCCTCGCCGCCGATCATCAGGCAGTAGCCGCGCTCGAGGCCCCAGACGCCGCCGCTGACTCCGCAGTCGACGTAATGGAGCCCGCGCTCGCCGAGCCGCTTCGAACGGACGAGGTCGTCGCGGTAGTGCGAGTTGCCGCCGTCGACCGCGACGTCCCCGGGCGCGAGACGCGCGACCAGCTCGTCGAGGTGTGCGGTCGACGAACGCCGCCGGAATCATCATCCACGCCACCCGCGGCGGCTCGAGGCGGCGCACCAGCTCGTCGAGCGTGTAGGCCGGATCTGCCCCTCGCCCTTCATGGCGTCGACCGCCGCGCGCGTGACGTCGTGGACGACGACCTGGTGTCCACCCTTGATCAGGCGGCGCGTCATGTTGGCGCCCATCCGCCCAAGCCCGATCATCCCGATCTTCATCGCTTCCTCCCCCGCGGTCGAACGGCACGGTCGATCATCAATCGCGGCCTCACCACCACGGCTCGGCCGACAGCACGTCGCGCGTGTGACGCGCGACCATCAGATCCTCGTCGGTCGGGATCACCCGCACCGTGCACGGACCCTCCCCGACGCTGATCACGTCGTCGTCGCGACAGTTCCGCTCGGGGTCGAGCCGGACGCCCAGGTGCTCGAGCCCGGCGCAGATCTCGGCCCGCACCGGCGCCGAGCGCTCGCCGACCCCGGCGGTGAACACCAGGGCATCCATGCCGCCCATCGCGGCGGCCATCGCGCCGATCTGCTTGCGCACCTGATAGCAGAACATGGCGACCGCCTGCGCGGCGCGCGGATCGGTGCCGCGGGCCTCGAGCAGGGCGCGCATGTCGGCGCTCGTCTCCGACACCGCGGCGAGCCCTGCCTCCTCGTCGACCAGCCGCTCGAGCCGCGTCAGGTCACCGTCCAGGCGCCGGCCGAGGTGGATCATCGCGCCGGGATCGACGTCGCCGCTGCGCGTTGCCCATCATGCAGCCGCCGTTCGGCGTGTACCCCATCGTCGTGTCGATCGGACGACCGCCCTCGATCGCGCACAGGCTGGCGCCGTGGCCGAGGTGCGCGACCACCGTGCGACCCGACTGCCGTTCGCCGAAGCCGGGAGACGATGAACTCAGTACGACAGGCCGTGGAAGCCGAAGCGGCGCAGGCCCTGATCGTAGAGCGCGCGGGGCAGCGCGTAGCGCGCGCGATCTCCGGCAGGTCGCGATGGAATGCGGTGTCGAAGCACGCCACCTGGGGCAGCTCGGGCCGGTGCGCGCTCACGCTCCTCATGACGTCGAGCGCCGCCGGAAGGTGGAGCGCGCCAGCGGCACCAGGCGCTCGAGCGAGGTGAGCAGCGCGTCGCCGACCCGCTCGGGACCGACGTGGTCGAGGCCACCGTGGACCACGCGATGTCCCACCGCCTCCGGGGCACCGAGCGGCGAGCGCGCGAGCGCCTCGAGGATCACTCCGGCCGCGTCCCGCCAGTCGAGCGGGCCGTGCTCCGCCTCGCCGACCGGAGCGCCGTGGGCGTCTCGCAGCGACAGGCGTCCGCCGCCGCCGCCGATCTCGACGGTTCCGACGGCGAGGCGGGCCTCACGCCGCGTCGAGACGGTGGAGCGCGACCTTGAGCGACGAGGAGCCGACGTTGAAGCACAGCACGCGCATCAGGCGTCGCTCCACACCCAGTCGCGGATCTCGGGCATGTCCTCGAGGTGCTCGCGGATGTAGATGTCGTGGTTCGCGAGGCTCTGCTCGCAGACCTCGCGCAGTGCCGCTCCGCTCCCATCCTCCGGGGACGCGCTTCAGCGCCTCGAGGCAGAGATGAAAACGGCTCATGCCGTTCCTCACCACCATGTCGAACGGCGTCGTGGTCGTCCCTTCCTCCTCGAACCCGCGAACGTGGAAACGCTCGGCGTCGGGACGGCCGTGGACCAGGGCGTGCACCGCCCGCTGGATAGCCGTGGAAGGCGAAGATCACCGGGCGTTCCCGGGTGAAGAGCGCCGGGAACGCCTCCTCGTCCATGCCGTGGGGATGGCTCGCCGGCCGCGGCAGCGTCATGCAGGTCGACGATGTTGACCACGCGCACGCGACAGGTCCGGCGCATGACGTCGCATCAGCCACGCCGCGGCCACGACCTCGAGCGTGGGGACGTCGCCGGCCGCGGCGAGCACGACGTCCGGTTCCCCGGACCGCTCGCGGCTCGCCCATTCCCAGATCGAGGCGCCGCGGGCGCAGTGCGCGCGCGCCGCCTCGAGCGCGAGCCACTGCAGCTGCGGCTGCTTGTCGATGACGATCAGGTTGACGTAGTTGCAGCTGCGGAAGCAGTGGTCCGCCACCGACAGCAGGCAGTTGGCGTCGGGCGGCAGGTAGATGCGGACCACCGTGCCCTTCTTCGAGATCATGGTGTCGATCAGCCCCGGCCCCTGGTGGCTGAAGCCGTTGTGGTCGTTGCGCCAGCAGCGTCGAGGTGAGCAGGATGTTGAGCGACGCGATCGGCGCCCGCCACGGCAGCTTGATGCCCTTCCTCGAGCCACTTGGTGTGCTGCACGGTCATCGACGACGACACCATCGCGAACGCCTCGTAGGTGGCGAACAGTCCGTGGCGGCCGGTGAGGAGATAGCCCTCGAGCCAGCCCTCGCAGCAGTGCTCGCTCAGGACCTCGAGCACGCGGCCGTCGGGCGCCAGGTGATCGTCGCCGGGCAGGGTCGGACCCACGAAGCAGCGGTTCTCGACCGCGAACACGTCGTCGAGCCGGTTCGACCGCAGCTCGTCAGGACAGAAGATCCGGAAGTTGCGCCGCGCGGCGTTGCGGGTGAACACGTCGCGCATCATCCGGCCGAGCGCCCGCGTCGACTCGCGACGCTCGCGCGCGGAGTGCCGTGCACCTCGATCGCATAGTCCTCGAGCGGCGGCAGATCGAGATCGACGCGCCGGCGTCCACCGTTGACGTGCGGGTTGGCGCCCATCCGGCGGTCGCCCTCGGGGGCGAGCGAGCCGAGCTCGGGAACGAGGCGGCCGGCGGCGTCGGACAGCGTCTCGGGCCGGTAGCTCCGCATCCAGGTCTCGAGCATCGCGAGCTGCCCCGGGTCGTCGCGCACGCGTGCGAGCGGCACCTGATGGGATCGGAACGTGCCCTCGACCGGCTCGCCGTTCACCACCTTCGGCCCGGTCCAGCCCTTGGGGGTGCGCAGCACGATCGCCGGCCAGGCGGGAACGTCCGGCACGCCGTGACGTCGCGCGTGCTCCTTGATCTCGCGGATGCGCGCCACCGCCTGGTCGAGGCGTCCGCGGCGAAGTCGCGATGAACCGCGGGCGGATCGTCGCCCTCGACGAAGAGCACGTCGCTAGCCGTGTCGCCGAGAGCAGCGAGCGGATCCGCTCGTCCGAGCTACGGCCGAGCACCGTCGGGCTCGCGATCTTGTAGCCGTTCAAATGCAGGATCGGCAGCACCGCGCCGTCGCGACGCGGGTCGAGGAAGCGGATGCCCTTCCACGATCCCGCGAGCGGTGCGGTCTCGGCCTCGCCGTCGCCCACCACCGCCGCGACCAGCAGGTCGGGGTTGTCGAACGCGGCGCCGAGCGCGTGCGTGAGCACGTAGCCGAGCTCGCCGCCCTCGTGGATCGAGCCGGGCGTCGGTGACGCTCACGTGGCTCGGGATGCCGCCCGGCGTCGAGAACTGGCGGAACAGGCGCGCCATGCCGGCGAGGTCGCGGGAGACCTCGGGGTAGATCTCGGAGTACGTGCCCTCGAGGTAGACATTGGCGACGATCGCCGGCCCGCCGTGTCCTGGGCCGGCGAGGTAGATGACGTCGGCGCCGGTCTCGCGGATCAGCCGGTTCAGGTGGACGTAGACGAGGCTCAATCCCGGCGACGTGCCCCAGTGACCGAGCAGGCGCGGCTTGATGTGCTCGACGCCGAGCGGCTGGCGCAGGAGCGGATTCTCGCGCAGGTAGATCTGACCGACGGTGAGATAGTTGGCGGCCCGCCAGTAGGCGTCGATCCGCTCGAGGTCCCGCTCGGAGAGCGGCGGGGTCATCGTGCCTCCCTCCCTGGGAGATCGTTGGTGGCGCGTGAGTGAACGGCCAAACTAGCGTGCGCCACCGAACAAGTCCATCACGCCTGACCGATCGCTGACGCGTGGACCATCGGCGTGGCGTGGGCTGTGCTAATGTTCATGCAGCTCCCCATCAAGCCGCTTCGTGGAGAATCCACATGTTCCGACGTTACACCCTGCTCACGCTGATGTTCGCCGCCGTGCTCGCCGTCGCCGCCTCGTGGGGCTGCAAGGGCGACGCCACCACGATCAGACCTTGCTCGACGACCCGTCGCGCTTCGACAAGCAGACGGTGCGGATCGCGGGACGGGTGGGAAACGCGGTCGGCGTCATGGGCTACGGCGCCTACACGGTCGACGACGGCACCGGCTCGTTGATGGTGGTGACCAAGGAGAACGGCGCGCCGCGCGAAGGCGCCACGGTCGGGGTCGAGGGCGAGTTCCGCTCGGCCTACACCGTCGGCGAGCACAGCGGCGCGGTGCTGCTCGAGCACCAGCGCTTCACGCCTTGACGCCCGCGACCCTCAGGCGTCGCGGCGTCCGCGGGTGACGTAGGCGACCGCGATCGTCCAGGTCGGGAACAGATCGAAGGCCGGGACCAGCTCGGCGAGGAACGCCGGCAAGAACGCGACGTGGAAGCCGAGCAGCCGGATCATGACCGCGGCGATGACGAGATCGAGCGCGTCGTTCCACGGCGACGCGAAGCCTTCGCCGAACAGCGGCAGCCCGACGATCTGGATGGCGTCGACGACGATCGCGAGCGTCCGCGCGAGCGCGATCGAGGAGCGCCGGCGCCGCGGCGGCGCGCTGGCGTCGCCGCCCGGAGGGAGCGGAACCGGATGCGGGTCCATCACCCCGGCATCATCCCCAACGCGCGCGGGTTCGTCCAGCCTCCACGGACGCCGAGTTCGCGCGCACGATCCGGATGGAATCGTGCGACAGCGAGCCGGCATGATGGCGGCGAGGAGGAACCATCATGGAATCGAATCGAGCGACGATGACATCGAGCAGCGAACCCGGATCCGCACTGACCAATCCCGAACGGTGGCGCGCGGTGCTGGCGCGCGCGACCCGGACGCCGACGGGCGCTTCGTCTACGCGGTGCGGACCACCGGGATCTACTGCCGGCCGACCTGCCCGTCGCGGCGGCCGAGCGCCGGCGTCGTCACCTTCTTCACCGACCCCGACGCCGCCGAGGCCCACGGCTTCCGCCCCTGCCGGCGTTGCCATCCCCGCGAGGCGAGCGACCGCGACCAGCGCGCGTCGAGCTGGTGCGCGCCGCGTGCGAGATCCTCGACCGACACGAAGGACGGATGAGCCTCGCCGAGCTGTCGCGACGCACCGGCTGGAGCCGCATCACCTCCAGCGCGTGTTCACCCGCGTCACCGGCGTATCGCCCCGCGCCTGCGCCGACGCCCGCCGCCGCGGGCGTCTCGCCAGCCCACCTGCGCGAGGGCCGGCCGGTGGTCGACCGCGATGCTCGAGGCCGGCTACGGATCGCCGAGCCGCGTCTACGAGGACGGCGCCGCCCGCCTCGGGCTCACGCCCGCCTCCTACCGCGCGGGCGGCGCCGGGGCGCGCGTCCGCTTCGCGCGTCACGCGCTCCCCGCTCGGCGCACTGCTGGTCGCCGCGACGGCGCGCGGATCTGCGCGGTGCGCCTCGGGCGGCTCCGCGGCGCGCCTCGAGGCCGAGCTCGCGCCGAGTTCCACGCGGCCGAGATCGAGCCGGCGGGCCGCTCCTTCGCGCGGCGGATCACCACCGTGCTGCGCCACCTCGAGGGTCACGCGCCCGCCGCGTCGCTACCGCTCGACGTGCGGGCCACCGCGTTCCAGCGTCGCGTCTGGGACGCGCTCCTCGCGATCCCGCCCGGCGAGACACGCGGCTACGCCGACATCGCGCGCGACCTGGGGCGGTCCCGGCGCGCAGCGCGCGGTGGCGCGTGCCATCGCGAGCAATCCGGTGGCCGTGCTGATTCCGTGTCACCGGGTGGTGCCGCGCAGCGGCCGGGACCGGCGGCTATCGCTGGGGGCCGAGCGCAAACGGAGGCTGCTCGCGCTCGAGCGCAGCCACGCCGGCACGGCGCGAGGGGCGACGATCAGGCGTCGAGCGAGAGCAACGCCTCGACCCGGTGCGGCCGCAGCCGCTTCCCTCCCGCCCAGGCCCTCGAGCTCGATGAGGAACAGCATCGCCTCGATCCGGGCGCCGAGCTGCTCGACCAGGCGTCCGGCGGCGGCGGCGGTGCCGCCGGTCGCGAGCAGTCGTCGACGACCACCGCACGCTGGCGCCACGCGGCAGCGCGTCGACGCGTGGAGCTCGAGCGAGTCCTCGCCGTACTCGAGCGAGTAGAACTGCGCGCACCGTCTTGCCCGGGAGCTTGCCGAACTTTCGCGCCGGCACCAGCGGCACCTTCCAGTGGAGCGCGAGCCCGGTGCCGAACACGAAGCCGCGCGACTCGATCGCCACCACCGCGTCGGGTCGCGGCGCCGCTCCGCCATCAGCCGGATCGAATCGCCGGAGCGCCTCGGGATCGAGCAGCAGCGGCGTGATGTCCTTGAAGCGGATGCCCTGCTTCGGGAAGTCCGGCACCTCGCGGATGAACGCGCGAGCCGGCCTCGGGACCGGCGGCGGCCGGCGTGGCGATCGCTCATCCGCGTGCCGCGCGCCTCGGCGGCGCTCGAGGTCGTGCATCTCGATCGCGCGGCGCAGCTTCGTCAAGCGCCCGCGCCTCGATCTGCCGCACGCGCTCGCGCGTGATACCGAAGTGCTCGCCGGTCTGGGCCAGCGTGCGCGCCACGCCGTCCTGGAAGCCATAGCGGATGCGCAGGATCTGCTCCTCGCGCTGGCTCAGCGAGCGCAGCAGCCGGTCGAGCTTCTCGTGCTCGAGCTGCGAGCTCGACCAGCCGCTCGACCGAGAGCGGCGCCTCGCCGAGATCCTCGGCGGAGAGCTGCTCGAAGGCGTCGAGCGCTGGAGTCCTCGTCGAGCGAGCGCAGCCCCGCGAGCAGCGCCGCCGAGCCGCCGGCGCGCGCCGATCGAGATGCCGAGCTCGTGCGACAGCTCGTCGAGCGACGGGTCGCGGCCGAGCCGCGCCCGCAGCGTGCGCTCGACGCGGGCGAAGCGGTTCACCTGCTGGAACATCTGCACCGGGATGCGCACCGAGCGCGCCTGCTCGGCGATGCCGCGCAGGATCGACTGGCGGATCCAGATCGCGGCGTAGGTGCTGAAGCGCAGGCCGCGCTCGGGCTCGAAGCGGTCGACGGCGTGGATCAGGCCGAGGTTGCCTTCCTCGATCAGGTCGAGCATCGGCAGCCCGCGGTTGCGATAGGAGCGCGCGATGTGGACCACGAGCCTGAGGTTGGCGAGGATCACGTGCTTGCGCGCCGCCTCGTCGCCGCGCCGCGCCCGGCGCGCTGAGCTCGAGCAGGCGCGGGTGATCGAGCAGCGCCACCCGCCCGATCTCGCGCAGGTAGAGGTCGAGCAGATCGCGCTCGCGCTCGCCCGGCAGCGCGCGCGCCGGAACCTCGGGCGAATCGGACTCGCCCTCGTCCGGCAGCGTGATCCCGACCCGCGCCGCCCGCGACCGGAAGGCCTCGAACTCGGCCGCGTCGAAGGCGGGTCGACGAGCAGCGCCTCGAAGTCGCGCTCGCTGAGATGCCCGTCGCGCCGGGCGAGCGCCATCGCCTCGTCGAGGCGATCGCGAAAGCGCGTGAGCTGGGGAGCCTTCATGATCGTTCGCCGGCGGCGATGGTGAACGCCGCGAAGCGCGGCCGCCCCTCACCCCATTCCGCATCGACGCGCGACACGCGGGCGCCGCGCGGTCCGCGCGCGGCCGCGGCGGCGAGCCGGTCGAGCGCCCGCGCGATCGCCCTCGGCGTCGATCTCGACCGCGCCGTCGTCGCGATTGCGCACGGTGCCGCTCAAGCCGAGCGACGTCGCCTCGTTGCGGATGAACCAGCGGAAGCCGACGCCCTGGACGCGACCGGTGACGACGAGACGGACGCGGTGCACCGCGTGGTCACGCTCCGCGCGGTCGGCGGCGGCGCTCACGTCCAGCGACCTCGAGCGGACGCGGCCCCGGCGAGGGCGCGCGCGTGTCACGTGCGAGAGGGAAAGATGGTCGGGGCGAGAGGATTTGAACCTCCGACCCCCTGGTCCCGAACCAGGTGCTCTACCAGGCTGAGCCACGCCCCGAACCATGTCGAGAATCCCCGCCTCCGTCGCGCGCCTCGGCGCCGGAAGCCGGCGCCCGAGCACCGCGCGTCGCGCCGGCGCCGGATGCCGCGAGCGGGATCGGTTCACGATCCCTCCGCTTGCCAGGCATCGTGCCCGACCAGCGGAACGAAGCGGCATTCGCCGAAGCGACGGTGCTCCCATTCACCGCCGGCCGTGCGATGCCACACCTCGAGGTGCTGATACTGGGAACCGCCGACGGGAATAATGAGAAGACCCTGCTCCCCAGTTGAGCTCGCAACGCTTCGGGTACACGGGGTGCCGCTGCAGCGACGACGACCCTATCATAGGGTGAAAACTCCTGCCAACCCAGGCTGCCGTCGCCATGACGCAACGCGACGTTCGGGATGCCGAGCTCCTCGAGCCGGTCCTGCGCGCGCGCGCAGCAGCGACGGAATGCGCTCGACGCTGAACACGCGCTCCGCCATCAGCGCGAGCAGCGCGGTCTGATAGCCGCTGCCGGTCCCGATCTCGAGCACGCGATGGCCCGGCTCGACCCGGCGCGAGCTCGAGCATGCGGGCGACGATGTAGGGCTGCGAGATGGTCTGGCCCTCGGCGGTGGGCAGCGCGTGATCGCCGTAGGCGCGAGCCTCGAACGCCGGATCGACGAAACGATGGCGCGGCACGGTCGCCATGGCCTCGAGCACACGCTCGTCGCGGATGTCGCGGTCGACGAGCTGCTCCTCGACCATGCGGCGGCGCGCGGTCGCGTAGAGGTCGCGCGGCTCGCCGCCGGCGTCGCCGAGCGGCGTCATTTCTCGAGCTTCCACTCGTCCATGATCGCGAGCGCCGCCTCGTCGGTGAGATCGAGCCGCAGCGGCGTCACCGAGATGAATCCCTCCTGGACGGCGAAGAAGTCGGTGCCGTCGCGCGGCTCCCACACCGGATCCTCGCCGCCGATCCAGTAGTAGTCCCGGCCGCGTGGATCGACCTTCTTGACCAGCGTGTCGCGATACGCGCGGCTGCCGAGCCGGGTGATCTTGACGCCGCGGATCTCGTCGCGCGGCCGATGCGGGAGATTGACGTTGAGCAGCTGGCCGCGTTCGAGGCCGTGATCGAGCACCCGGCGCGTGAGCCGGGCGACGAAGCGCGCCGGCTCGGCGAAGTCGGTGAGCTCGCGCGTGACCAGCGAGGCGGCGATCGAGGGCGCTCCCTGGATCGTGCCCTCGATCGCGGCCGCCACCGTGCCCGAGTAGAACACGTCCTCCCCCATGTTTGGACCGTGGTTGATCCCCGACAGCACCATGTCGGGCGCGCGGTCGAGCAGGCCGTAGTAGGCGGTGACGACGCAGTCGGTCGGCGTGCCGTCGACGCTGTACACGTCCTCGTCGTGCCGGTGGATGCGGAACGGGCGGTGGAGCGTGAGCGAGTGCGAGGTGGCGCTCTGGTCGCGATCCGGCGCCACGATCACCACCCGGCCGATCGGGGCGAGCTCGTCCTTGAGCCGTCGCAGCGCCGGCGCGAAGATCCCGTCGTCGTTGGTGATGAGGATGATCATCGCCGCGCTCCGACGCTCGGTTCGCTGGCGGCGTCCGCGGGCGCGCGGCGCGGCCTCCCGCATCGCCGCCGGCGGGGCCACCCCTCGAGCGAGAGTCGCACCAGCACCGAGAAGATGCGGGGCACGTCGCGGGTGATGCGGAGGTGACTCTGCTCGTCGCCGTAGACGGTCGGGATCGCGACCTCGGCGATGCGGAAGCCGAGCCGCGCGGCGCGGACGATGATCTCGGTCTCGAACTCGTAGCGTCCGGGCGTGATCGGCGTGCGGTCGAGCAGGCGGCGGGTGTAGAGCCGGTAGCCGCACTGGCTGTCGGTCACCCGTTGCCGCGCCAGCGCCGCCACCCAGTCCGACGAGAACCCGTTCGCCCAGCGCCGCATCGGCGGCATGTTGGCGGTGCGGACACGGGTTCCGAGCACGAGATCGGCGCCGGCCTCGGTGGCACGCACGAAGTCGGGCAGGCACTCGGGCGGATGCTGGCCGTCGGCGTCGAGCGTCACGATCGCGTCGTGATCGCGCAGCGCGTCGAAGCCGGCGAGCAGCGCCACCCCTTGCCGCGATTCCCCGCGAACGACAGCAGCTCGGCCCCGAACTGGCGCGCCACCTCCGCGGTAGCATCGCGCGAGCCGTCGTCGACCACGAGCACGTGCGGCGCCGGCGACAGGGCGTGGAGCCGCGTCAGCACCTCGCCCAGGTGCGCGGCGGCCTGGTAGGCCGGCACCAGCGCGGCGACGCGCATCAGCGTGAGCCGCGCCACCGCGCGGAGCACCCGCGGATCACGTCAGGCCCTCCGGCAGCGGCTCGAAGGCGAACCATTGCCCGGGCTCGCGCTCGAGGTGACGGCGGATGACGTCGCGATAGGCGCCCTCGCGGCACGCGCGCGCGGAGAGCGGCGGCTCGAAGCACGCGACGTAGCGGCCGCCCGGCGTTCGCAGCATCACCGCCGGCAGCACGATCGCGCCGGTGCGACGCGACAGCGCCGCGGCCCACGCGCACCACGATCGACTGAACCCGGCGGCGCGACGGTCGCCGGTGAGCGCGACCCAGTGCCGCTCGCGCAGCGCCCGGCACGCCGACATCCACAGCGGCCGGCCGAGCGGCATGACGCCGAACCGGCGGCGTCGCCGCGAGAAGAACTCCTCGACCCAGCGGCTCGCGTGCGGACGCGCCGCGACGTGCACCGGCGTCCCCAGCGAGGCGAGGTACGCCGCCCCCACTCCCAGTTGCCCATGTGCGCCGACAGCACGATGACGCCGCGACCGGAGCCACGCGCCGCCGCGAGGTGCTCCGCGCCGCGCACCTCGATCGACCGCGGCAGCTCGCCGGGCTCGAGCCTCGGCAGGCGCAGGAAGTCGACGATCGAGAGCGCGAAGTGCTCGAACGACTGCCGCGCCAGCTCCGTGACCGAGCGCCGGGGCGGCGCGGACTCGTCGGCGGCGTCGAGCAGGCGGCGGAGGTTCTCCTCGACCCGCGCCCGCGCCGGCAACCCGAGCGCGAACGCGAGGCGCGCGAGCCCGCGGGCGATGCGGTAGCTCGAAGGGAGCGGCAACACTCGCACCGTGACGTCCGCAACCATGTAGGCCAGAGGAGCCAGCATCGGCGACCCATCCTTGGACGATGCCACCCGGCCGCGTCCCGGACGTCCGGGAAGTTCGGGTGGCGGAACGGAGCCGGGAGCCGGCATTCGCCCGATCGCGAAGGTGTAACCGAGGGCGAGTTCCGCGCCGATCGGATTCGGAATAGGAAAAATGGTCGGGGCGACTGGATTTGAACCAGCGACCACCTGCGCCCCATGCAGGTGCGCTACCAGGCTGCGCTACGCCCCGACCGTTAAAGGGACTTCGAGGGGAACTTATGCCGAGCCTGGGCCCGGCCGCAAGTCGACCGCCGCGCGTGCGAGTTGAAGAATCAGATCCGCGCGGGTGATTCCCGGAGCCGCGCGAGCAGACGCCTGAGCTCGGCGCGCACTTCCTGGATCACCATCTTGTGGTCGGCGCGGTGATCGCTCTGCTCGAAACCGAGCTCGACCTGGGGCCCGTCCTTGCGCTCGTCGAGCAGGCGGCGCCGCGCGCCGGCGATGGTGAATCGCCGCCCGTAGAGCAGGTCCTTGATCCGCAGCAAGAGCTTCACCTCATCGGGACGGTACATGCGGTTCCCGGCGCGGTTCTTCTTCGGCCGCAGCATGCTGAACTGCGTCTCCCAGTAGCGCAGCACGTGGGGCTTCACCCCCACCAGCTCGCTGACCTCGCTGATCGAGCGGTACGGCCTGCTGTCGAGCTCGAAATCGTTCCTGACTGGCGACATGGCGATCCCTCGTGGATTCCCGCTCACGCCTCGCGTTTCAGATCGCGGGTCATGAGCGCCTGCAATGCTTCGCGCGGGGCACGGCCTTCGAACAGCAGCGCGCACACCTGCTCGGTGATCGGGAGCTCGACGCCGTGCGACCGTCCCAGCTCGCGCGCGGCCCGCGCGGTGGCGACACCCTCGGCGACCATCACCATGCTCCCGAGCACCTGCTCCAATGTCTCTCCCGTCCGAGCCGCTCGCCGACGTGGCGGTTGCGGCTGTGCCGGCTCATCGCCGTGGCGATCAGATCGCCCATCCCGGTGAGGCCGAAGAACGTCTCGCGGAGCCCGCCCATCGCGACGCCGAGCCGGGAAGATCTCGGCCAGGCCACGCGTGAGCAGCGCCCCCTTGGTGTTGTCACCGAATCCGATCCCGTCGCAGACGCCGGCGGCGATCGCGATCACGTTCTTGAGCGCGGCCCCGATCTCGCATCCCACCACGTCCGCGTTGGTGTAGACGCGGAGTCGATCGGTGGAGCACAGCACCTGCACTTCGCGCGCACGCGCATCGCTCGCGCACGCCGCGACCACCGACGTCGGCACCCCGCGGCTCACTTCCCTCGGCATGGCTCGGGCCGGTCAGCACCACCGGCTCGGGATCGCCGAGGATCCGCGTCAGGATCTGACTCATGCGCTCGCCGGTCGAGAGATCGAGCCCCTTCGAGGCGCTGACCCACAGGCACTTCCGACCCGAGGCGGCGACGCGTTCCGCCACCTCGCGCATCGCCTGCGACGGCACCACGAACAGCGTGGTCTCGGCCCCATCGAGCGCAGATTCCAGTTCCGAGCGAACCTTAACCCCGTCCGGGAGTGCGATGCCAGGCAAAAACTTCCGATTCTCCCGGTCGGCCTCGAGCCGGTCCAGATCCTCGCGAGGCACACCCCAGAGACGCACCTCGTGCCCGGCCACGGCGAGGTGAACGGCGAGCGTCGTGCCCCACGAGCCCGACCCGAGCACCGCCACCCGCGTCACGAGGCGCGCTCCTGCTTGAGCGAGAAGCGACGCTCCTCGCCGCGACGCAGCCGGCGCAGGTTCTCGCGGTGGCGGTAGACGACCAGTGCGGCGATCACCACGCCGAACACGAAGGTCGGGCTGCGAAAGCCCTGGGGCGAAAGGAACGCGGTCGAGGCGGCGAAGGCGATCGCCCCCACCACCGAGCCGAGCGAGATGTAGCGGGTGACGACGACGACGATCAGGAACACGATCACGAACACCGCGAAGGCGCGCGGGGCGAGCGCGAACAGGACGCCCGCCATGGTCGCGACCCCTTGCCGCCGCGGAACCCGGCGAGGAACGTCCACATGTGTCCGGCCACCGCCGCGAGCCCGACCACGAGCGAGCAGATCTCGGGTCCGCCGGGGAAGCGATCCGCAATCGGGAGCGCGGGGACGAGCAGCACCGGAAGCATGCCCTTGATCATGTCGAGCAAGAGGGTGGTGATGCCGAGCGTGGGGCCGAGCGTGCGGTAGACGTTGGTGGCGCCGAGATTCTTCGATCCCAGCGTGCGCACGTCGACGCCGCGGAAACGCCGGCCGAGCCACAATCCCCACGGCAGCGACCCGAACGCGTAGCCGATGGCGACGCAGATCACGATCGCCTCGACCGACCCGCGGTTCATCGTCGGGTCACTCGCTCTTGCGCACGCTGAGCCGCACCGGCGTGCCGCGGAAGCCGAAGTATGCGGTGAGGTCGAGCCACAGGTATCTCCGGTACGGCGGGCTCAGGCGGTCCGGCGCGTTCACGAACAGCGTGAACGTCGGCGGCCGCGTCCCGGTCTGAGTCACATAATAGATCTTCGGCACCTTCCCCACGCGGTTGCTCGGCGGTGCGCGTCGCTGCTGCGCCTGCTCGAGCCAGCGGTTGAGATCGCCGGTGCTCACCGTGCGACGATGCTCGTCCGCGCGCTGCTGGATCAGCGCCGGCAGCTTGCCGAGGTGCACGCGCTCCGCCGCGGAGACCGGCACCGCCGGCAGATCGGTGAGGGTCGGGTAGCGCTGCTTGCGCTCGGCGAGCATCCGCTTCCACGACGCCTCGCGCTCCTCGATCAGGTCCCACTTGTTGTAGATCAGGAGCAGCGAGCAGCCCGCGTCCATCGCGTTGCCGGCGAGCCGCGCTTCCTGGCGCAGGAACCCCTGGGTGGCGTCGACGACCAGGCACGCGACGTCGGCGCGCTGGAGCGCCGTCAGCGCCCGCATCGTGGCGAAGAACTCGGTCTCGTCGTCGAAGTGGGCCTGGCGGCGGATCCCGGCGGTGTCGACCAGCAGGAACTCCCCTTCGGCGTCTGCCAGCGCGAGTCGATCGCGTCCATCGTCGTCCCCGCCTCGGGCTCGACGACCATGCGCTCCTCACCGAGCAGCGCGTTGACGATCGACGACTTTCCGACGTTCGGCCGGCCGACGATCGCGACCCGCGCGACCGGCTCGTCCTCGAGGGTCGACTCGGGGGCAGCCGCTCGACCACCTGGTCGAGCAGGTCCCCGATCCCGAAGCCGTTCTCGGACGAGATCGGAATCGGCTCGCCCAGCCCGAGGCGGTGGAACTCGTGGACCATCGCGTCACCGGGCCGATCGACCTTGTTCACGACCAGCAGGCACGGCCGATCCGTCCGTCGCAGGCTGCGCGCGATCGCCGCGTCCAGGTCGGTGGCGCCGGTGCGGCCATCGACCATGAAGACCACCGCCTGAGCGTGCTCGATCGCGACCTCGGCCTGCCGGCGCACCCGCGCGTCGCGGCCCGCCGAGGCGGTCGGCACGAAGCCGCCGGTGTCGACGATCAGGAACGATCGCCCGCGCCACTCGGCCACGGCGGCGTGACGGTCGCGCGTGACTCCGGGCCGGTCGTGCACGACCGCCCGGCGCTCGCCCAGCACGCGATTGAAGAAGGTCGATTTGCCGACGTTCGGGCGACCGATGATGGCGACGATCGGCAGGCTCATGGGGGCGCTCACGATGAAAACGAGCGGCGCGCCGGAGGGATGCTCGATCTCGCGCCGGCGCGCCGAACGGTGGGTGAAATGGAGCGGGCAACGGGGTTCGAACCCGCGACCTCAAGCTTGGGAAGCTCGCGCTCTACCAACTGAGCTATGCCCGCGCAATGTATCGGATGCTTTCGCAGGCTAGAGACTCACCTCTGCAGTGTCAATGTGACGAATGGCCCTCAATTCGTCTTGACACCTTGCCGATGGAACGTTGTAGTTGAACCGTACCGGGCGTGATCGCCACTTCGCGTCGACGACGACCGCGAAGACGGCTCGCGAGGTCACTCGTCCTGCATCCGCCCGTTCCCGACCGCTCACGACGTCCCCGACCGCTTCCGCGCGGTCGTTCGGTCGGTCTTCGGCAGCGGACCGCGGTGACTCTCCCCCGCCTCGCCATGCCGGCTCCCCGTGCCCGCGCCGTTCACGGGCCTCGCGGGAGCGCGATCGCGCGCCGGAATCGTCCGTCGTCATCGACCGGGTCGCCTGGAGGGAGAGTGATCACGAATCGCGCCGCCACCCGTCGCTTCACGCGCTCCATCGTCGCGCCGCTCGCGCTCGTCGCCGTCCCGCTCGCCGCCGCCGCCGCCGGGCTCGACGACGACCTGCGTCTCGACGAGGTCCGCCGCTCGATGGCGGCGGATCCGCGCCACCACGCGAGCCCGGAAGCGCTGCCCGACGTCTTCGGGCCGGGCGCGGTGCTGAACGTCGGCAACGTCCACATGAAGATCACGAACTTCGGCTTCGTCGGCAATCCGAACAAGAACCAATCCTCCGACCCCTCGGGTCAGTGGCCGGGCGCCTCGAGCATCGAGTACCTGAACTTCATCGGGCTCATGGTCGGCGCGGTGAATCCCCAGGCCACCACCGCCGACGCGATCCGCCGCGTGAGCTTCGCGACCGAGTGGCGTCCGGCCACCCTCGATCCCGAGGACAAGATCTACCGCTCCTACGACGGGATCGTGAACGGCATCCGGTTCGCGAACGACGACGGCGACCACGACATCGAAGGCAAACCGGTCATCGACGAGGACTTCCCGGACGGCCACGACAACGATGGCGACGGCAAGATCGACGAGGACTTCGGCGCCCTCGGCCAGCAGATGTTCACCTGCTCGATCTGGGACAACACGGTCGAGGCGGTCAACACCACGTTCAACGAGAAGCACGTCCCGATCGGCCTCGAAGCCCGGCAGTCGGCGTGGGCGTATTCGATCGACGGCTTCCAGGACTTCAACATCATCGAGTACCAGATCTTCAACCGCTCGGGCCACATGCTCGACAGCCTGACCGTCGGCTTCCTCGTCGATATGGACTCGGGCCCGCAGAACGATCCCGGCTTCTTCCAGGACGACTTCGACGTGCCGTTCTTCCCGAGCGGCGAGTTCTCGGTGCGCGTCGGCGCGCGGCAGGGCGATCTGCCGGATCCGCGCCGCGCGCAGTTCCCGCACGATCCGAGCCTCGATCGGCAGTTCGGACGCGACTCGGCGCTCTGCCCGCGCGTCAACCTCCGCCTCAACGGCTTCTCGACCGCCGACGACAACGGCGACCTCGCCCGGACCACCGGCGTTCCGTCATTTCTATTGTTCGACCACACCGTCGATCCCACCGGGCAGCGCGGGCCCTCGAAGGTCGGGTTCCGCGCCTTCCGCTCGTTCACCGCGCTCACGCCGTACCAGCAGGGCGGTCGGCCGCGCATCGACCAGCAGCGGTTCGAGTTCCTCACCGGGGCCGAGAACATCGATCACGATCCGGCCTCGCCGACCTTCGGGTTCATCAACTCGCTGCCGGGCGACACCAAGGGCGACTACCAGCAGGTCTGCTCGCTCGGCCCGTGGCTCCAGGTTCCCGACGGCGCGAGCGTCACGGTCACGATCGGCTTCGCGGTCGAGACCGGCATCCTACAACCGGGTGCGGAACTACGCCGCCGACTACCTGAGGTTCCACGGCACGCCGGAGCTCGCCAACCTGCTCTCGATCTATCCCGGCCTCGAGAACGCCTACACCGCGCAGGTCGCCTTCGAGGGCATCCACGAGTTCCGCGAGGGTTTCCCCAGACCGACTTCCACGGCCGCGAGACCGCGATGCGCACCCAGCGCGGCCAGCCCCCGATGTTCCTCGCCGACTGCCGCGACCAGGATCTCGGGACCTCGCGGCTGGTCAACGATCTCAAGGACACGTGGTTCGACTTCGACTGCGACTACTGCACCGGCGTCTGGGACTACGGCCGCGGCCAGGGTTCCGATCCCACGCTCGGCGGCATGTTCCACAAGACTTGGAACGCCGCGGCACCGCCGCCGAGCCCCAACGTCAACGTGTCCTCGACCTACAACTTCACCGACAACCCCGACCGGCGCGTCGTCCCCGCGGGTGACCACGCGGTGACGCTGGCCTGGGACAACCTCTCCGAGGTGACGCCGGATCCCAAGTCGCAGTGGTTCGACTTCCGCGGCTACCGGGTGTGGAAGGTGGCGGACTGGACGCGGCCGGTGGGATCGGCCGGACCGAGCGAGACCGACTGGAAGCTGCTCGGCGAGTTCCGTCTGTTCGACTACCGCGACAACGCCGGCGCACCGATCGCACGCAACTACGCGGTCGACGGTCAGGGACAGAAGCACTGCCCGCTGGTCTACGTCCCGAACTACGCCTACGTCGATTCTGCTCGGCCAGCCGCAAGTCGGGGGATATCGTCCCATCTGTCTCGACCGCGGCGATCTGTGGGATCGCCAGAGCGGCGAGGTCCTCTCCCCGACACGTCCTTCCACTGCGTCACCGTGCCCGGCCACCCCGACCAGTGCATCGAGGTCGAGGGCTGCATTCTCCACCAGGATTGCGCCAACCCGGGGCAGCACGTCCGCCAGACCCGCTATCCGATCGGGCGCTACCGGTTGGTCGACCACGAGGTGAAGAACGGATTCAACTACTTCTACTCGGTGACCGCGTTCGACTCGACCTTCGAGCTCGGGGTCTCGAGCGAGCTCGGCAGCCGCCGCTCCGCGGTGGAGGCGGACGCGGTGACACCCGCGGTGAGCGCGCGCACCGGGAAGAGCGTGTGGGTGGTGCCGAACCCCTACCGCGGCTACGCCCGGGTCACGAGCCGGCCGTCGGCGTGGGACCTGACCCCCAACGCCACCGACCCCACCGGCACGCACATCGACTTCCTCGGCCTGCCGCCCGATCGGTGGACGATCCGGATCTACACCGCCGCCGGCGACCTGGTCCAGGTGCTCGACTCGCGTGATCCGGTCAACGACTCGGTGCGACCGGCGGTCAGGATCGGCGAGGACCCGGTCACCCACGCGCCGATCATGGCGCCGGGCTACAACCGCCAGCAGGACGACGCGAACGACGGCCAGGCGCGCTGGAACCTGATCTCGCGCAACGGCCAGGACATCGTGAGCGGGATCTACCTGTTCACCGTCGACTCGAAGCAGGGAACCCAGCGCGGGCGGTTCGTGGTCATTCGGTAGTGTCCTGGATCAGAAGTTCGCGACATATATCGCTGAGCCATCGTGGACGCTGGCAAGGCGCGACGACGACGATGTATCAAGGCGATACCTCGAGGAGGAGCAACGCCGCCAGCGGCCAGGAGGGCCAGCGAGATATGTTGCGAATTTCTGATTCAGGACACTAGTCATGCCTGCAGCGCCTCGAGGGTGGATCGCGTCAGGGCTTCGAGATCGCCGTCACCGGCGGCGTTCCGGACGGCGCCGATCTGGTGCCGGAACCAGGTGCGCTGGCGCTTGGCGAGCTTCCGGGTGCGGAGCGACGTGCGCGCCTCCGCCTCGACGCGGGTGATGCGTTGGGCGAGCAGGTCCATCGCCTCGTCGTACCCGACCGCGCGCAGCGCCCGCAGCGCGCGCTGGTGGCCGGCCGCGAGCAGCGCTTCGACCTCCTCGACCAGCCCGCCGTCGAACATCGCGCGCGTTCGCCGCGCGATGCGATCCGCGAGCACGCGCGACGCCACCGTGATCTCGACCACCGACCACCGCGCGTCCAGCGCCGGACGGTGGGGCTGCGCGTGCCACCACGACAGCGGTCGGCCGCTGGTCTCGAGCACCTCGAGCGCGCGCAGCACGCGCTGCAGCGTCGCGCGGCGCGAGCCGCGACGCGGTGCCGGGATCGACGAGTGCAAGCCTCTGGTGGAGCGCCTCGGGACCGCGCTCCGCGAGCTCGCGCGCGAGACCGGCGCGCACCTCGGGCGATCGCGGCGGCACCGAGAGCCCGCGTTCGAGCGCGCGCACGTAGAGTCCCGAACCGCCGACCAGGATCGGGAGGCGCCCGCGCTCGAGGATTCCCGTGCAGGCCGTCGCCGCGGCGGCGGCGTACCACCCGGCGCTCGCGGGCTCCCCGAGACCCAGCGCGTCGAACAGATGATGCGGACGGCGCGCGCGATCCTCGGGGCTCGGCTTGCCGGTGCCGATCTCGAGCTCGCGAAACACCTGGCGCGAGTCGGCGCACACCACCTCGCCGCCGAGCCGCGCAGCCACCGCCTCGCCGACGTCGGTCTTTCCTCCCGCGGTCACCCCGACGATCGCGAGGATCCGCCGCTCGTCCATGCGCGGTCAGGCGCGGCCGAAGCGGCGATGGAGCTCGTCCAGGTCGGAGCCGCACGAAGGTCACGCGACCGTGCGGGTCGCCGTGCGGCACCGAGGTCGCGAACAGCCGGTCGACCAGCGCCTTCATCTCCTGCTGCGTCAGCGGATCACCGGCGCGAACCGCGGCATGGCACGCATGCGAGCGCGCGAGCTGCTCGGCGATGTCGTCGCCTTCGCCGCCGCCGCGGCCGGCGTCGCTCATGCCGTCGAGGATGTCCTGGAGCATCTGCCCGGGATGCTCGTGCTTGAGATCGGAGGGCACCCCCTGGATCACGACGCTCGGCGGTCCGAGCGGCGCCAGGTCCCAGCCGAGCCGATGGAGCCACGGTCCCGCCTCGACCACCAGCTCGAACTGGCTGCGCGTGAGATCGATCAGCGCCGGGAACAGGAGCTGCTGCGAGGTCCCGCGCTCGCCCACCATGCGCGCCTTCGCCACCTCGTAGAGGATGCGCTCGTGCGCCGCGTGCTGATCGATGATCACGAGCCCGCCGCGCACCGGCGCCAGGATGTAGGTGCGGTGGAGCTGCCACAGCTCCGGCTCGCTCTCGGCCGCGGCGCTCGAATGGGCCGCCGGGACCGATCCGGCGAGCGACGCGGCGGCGCCGTCGCGGGTGGGCGCGGCGCCGACGATGCCGAGCCCGAGCTGCGCCGGGTCGGCCGGACGCTCCCGCACGCGGTCCGCCCAGCGCGGCTCCTGCTCCTGACCGCCGCGCACCACGGAGAAGGGCGGCTGGAGGTGCGCGAGCGCCTTGGCGCAGACACCGGCGACGAGCGCGAACACCGCGCCGTCGTCCGCGAAACGAACCTCGCGCTTGGTCGGGTGGACGTTGACGTCGAGATCGCCCGCGGGAACCGTGATCCACAGCGTGGCGGACGGAAAACGGCCGTGCGGAAGCAGGTTGCCGTAGGCCTGTCGCAGCGCCTGCCCGAGCGAGGGTTCTGCACCCAGCGACCCTGGATCAGGAACACCTGGCCCTCGCGCGTCGCGCGCGCGTGCTCCGGAAGCCCGAGCAGCGCCTCGACCCGGATGCCGTCGCGCTCGCCCGCCGCGGCGACGAGCTGGGATGCGTGCCGCGCGCCCCACAACGCGGCGGCGCGCTCGCGTCGAGCGGCGAGCCGGACATCGGCGTCACCGTTCGCGGACGCGGCCTCGTCCGAGCGCACCGGCGGCCAGTCGAAGCGCTCGCGCTCGTCGACCAGCAGCCGGAAGCCCACGCCCGGGTAGGCGAGCGCGTAGCGCTCGAACATCCGGATCGCGGCGCGCAGCTCCCCGGCGGCCGACCGCAGGAACTTGCGCCGCGCCGGGGTGTTGAAGAACAGGTCCGCGACCTCGACCGTGGTGCCGATCGCCCGCGCCGTGTCCTCGCGCTCGAGCACGCGCCCGGCCTCGCTGGCGATGCGGCTCGCTCCGGACGTCTCCACGGTGCGGCTCGTGATCGAGAGCCGGCTCACCGCCGCGATGCTCGGCAGCGCCTCGCCGCGGAAGCCGAGCGACGCGAGGCGGTCGAGATCCTCGAGCGACTCGATCTTGCTGGTCGCGTGCCGCTCGAGCGCCAGCTCGAGATCGCCCGCGGCGATGCCCGCCGTCGTCGGCGATCTGGAAGCGACGATCGAGCGAGCCCTCGACCCGGATCTCGATCGAGCGAGCCCCGGCGTCGATTGCGTTCTCGAGGGTTTCCTTGAGGGCGGAGAGCGGTCGCTCGATGACCTCACCCGCGGCGATGCGGGAGGCGGTCTCGGGAGCAAGCCGCCGGATCGAGCGAGCCAAAGAGCCTCCTCCGGTGGAGGCTCGAAGCTTTACCCGACGGTCGAAGCGACGGTCAAAGGCGCGGCCAGCGGCTCGCGGTGTCGCGGAAGGCTCCGGCGTCCTCCGGCCCCTCGAGCTCGATCCGCTCGTCGGTGATCGGCGGGGCCGCCGAGGACTCTCCGCGTCGCGCCAGGCCTGCTCCCAGATCCGGATCAGACGGCGGCGCAGATGCGAGAAGTCGTGACGGGCGCCCGACCACAGCAGCAGCACGTCGTTGGGCGCGGGACGGCAGATGCAGTCGCCGGCGCGGAGCTGCGGCGGAAGCGCGCCGCACAGCTTCTCGACCGCGGCGGCCGCGCCCTGGAAGCGCAGACGGTGCACGGCGCAGGGCGCGTGATGGTCGCGATGGCGATCGAGGGCCCGCTCGACCTGCTCGCGGAAGTCGTCGATCTCGAGCCATCCGCGCGACGCCGCCGTGGTCGCGGCGACGCGCTCGTTGCGCCTCCCGCGTCCACTGATCGCGCAGCTCGCGCGTCCAGCGCTCCAGTCCACGCGCGCGCCGTCGCCCGCGATGCCGGACGCCGCGACCACGCCGCGACGGCCCTCGGCGCGGAACGGCCATGCGCCCCAGATGCGCGGCGGACCGTTGCCGACGGGGGCGACCACCTGAGGCGTCTCGAGGTCGAGTGCCAGGCGCGCCAGGGTGCGCAGCAACGGATCCTCGGGACCCACCATGGCCCAGCGCTCGATGTGGCCCGGCGCCCCGAAGTGGACCTCGACCGTGGCCGCCGACGTCGCTTCACGGCACCGCGCGAGCGCCTGCTCGAGCCCGGGACGATCGTCGGGCTCGGGCCAGGAGCGCGGTCCCGGCGTCGCCTCGACGATGGGCTCGACGTCCGGTCCGAGATCGGGAATCGCGAGATCGAGCAGTGACGACACGACGCCGGGATCCGTGTCGGCCGGGGGCTCGGGCGCCGCGGCGCCCGGGTCAGGCGATCGATCGTGTTGGGGTTCGAGAGGTCGGACGGAAACGCGACCGGCGTGCCGAGGGCCTGGAGCAGCCGCACGACCTGGGCGCGGCGGGGCTCGCCTCGCCGACGATCGCGAGGTCGAAGAACTCGCGGGTGAGGTCCGCGAGGTCGACGCTCTGCCGCAGTCCGCACAGCTCGGCGACGCGGACGCCGACGTCGTCCGGCTTCTCGCCCGCGACCATGCCGACCACGATCCCCGGCCGGCTCAGCAGCTCGGGAACGCGATCGGCGTCGCGCCAATCGAAGTCGATCAGCACAACGCGGCGGACGGCGCCTGCGAGATTGCGTCGGAAGAATGGTGGCCATGGGAGTCCCGTCACGGTTACAGCACGGAGCATACCATCGCGCGGAATCGCGATCGGCCCATTCCGGGCGGGCGCGCGCACCCGCCGCCGCCCTCGACCGCGGGCGAGATTGCACGCTCCGTGGGACGCCGGGATTGCGGCATCGCGCGACGCGGTCAGCGTGAGGCGGTCTCCGGGAGCGGAGGCAACGAAATGCCGCGCAAGCTCGGATCGAGGATGCGCACCGGGTAGCGCCGCTTCAGGTCCTCGTAGAAGTCGGCCCAGCGGTGCTCGAGCGCGAGCCGTCGCTCCGCCTGATAGCGCGCGTCGAGCTCGCTCGCCCGCGGCTGCGTGCGGTGATCGAGCCTGAGGCGCGCCGATCCGTACGGGAACTCGATCCACGCGGTGGGATGCCCCGGCGCCAGGGCGGGTGACTTGGCCGACCCGAACACGAGCGAATCGACGATGCTCGCCCCGCCGACCGTGAGCGCAGTGCCCGGCGGCTTGTCGCGCGCGAGCTCGAGGCCGCCGAACAGCGTCGCCACGCTGTCGAACGACCAGCCCGCCGCCGTCAGCGAATCGAGCTCGGCCTGCTTGGCGAGCACGCTGCGGCGTCCGGCGTCGGCGCGATAGCTCTGGATCGCGACCGTCCGCGCCTCCGCCCACTCGGGCTTGCGGGGCGGCAGCACCGTGTCGACCCACTGGATCACCGCGCCGACGCTCTTGAGCGTGACGACGCCCAGGTACATCGTCCCCGGCTTCATCTTCTCGAGCTTGAGGATCGAGGACAGCACCTCCTGGCCGTACGCGCGGCTCCCGATCACGTGCTGGTAGGGGTGACCCTCGAGCCCGAGCCGCTTGCCGACGGCGCGGGCCTGATCCGGGGTCTTGATCAGCGCGTAGAGGCTGTCGGCGCGGTGCCGCGAGAGGCGCAGGGCCTTCTCGTTGGCGGCGTCGGAGCCGACGTTGGCGTAGATCCGCGGCAGCGGCTCGGCGGAGAGCGGCAGGTGATCGAGCACCTTGATCACGTGGTAGCCCTCCTGGGTGCGGACCGGGTCGCTGATCTCGCCGGCGCCGAGCGAGTACGCCGTGCGTTCGATCTCGACCCGGCATCGTGCCGCGCCGAAGTAGCCGAGGTCGCCGCCGTGCGGCCGGGTCGGCGTCGTCGTCGCTGTACTTCTCCGCCAGGGTCGCGAAGTCCTCGCCGGCGCGCACCCAGCGCCGCAGGTCCTCGGCGCGCTTCTTCGCCTCGGCGTCGGCGGCGGCGCCCGATCGCGCCGGGCTGACCAGGATGTGCAGCGCCCGGACCTCCTCCGGGGCCGAGTACTTGTCGATGTGATCGCGGTGGTAGCGCTCGACCTCGGCGCGGCTGAGCGGCACGTCGAGGATCGAAGGCGGCGGGCAGATCAACCGACTGAAGCGAGCACGCTGCCGCTCACGTACTTCGACGGGTCCTGGTCGAACAGCGCTTTCACCCGTGCGCTCGTCCGCCTCGTCGCGCTCCACCCGCAGCTTCTCGCGCAGCATCGGCGCACCTCCTCGAAGGTGGGCGCGTAGTCGGCCATGGTCTCGTGGACGTGATGAGACCGCGCGGCCACCGTCGTAGATGGCGAAGCCGACGCCGCGATCGACGCCACGCGCCGCCAGCGAATCGCCGATCGTCTTCCCCGCCACACCGGTGTCCACCGGCGCCCCCACCGGGATTGGACCAACCTCGCGCACGAGCGTCGCCTTCTGCTCGAGGCCGCGGTCGCGGCGCCCCGCGGACCAGGCGTCGCCGATGCGCTGGACGAGGTCGCGCGACATCGCCACGCTTCCGCTCGCGCACCCAGCGCGCCCGCACGTCGCCGCGGACCTCGGCGAACGGCTGCGAGACGACCGACGCGGTGGCGGCGTCGTAGCGGGTGTAGTCGGCGAGGTGGCCGCGGTAGTAGCGATCGAGCTCGGCGTTCGAGGGCTCGCCCGGGCACCAGCCGCGCGGTATCGACGGCCCGCGTACCGCAGCCGGTAGGCCGGCATGTGAGATCTGCGCGCGATCGCGGTCGTAGATGGCCTGGAGCTCGCGGTCCTCGGGTGCAGCCGCGCGTCACTCACGCAGCCGCGACCGGATCTCGCGCGACACCTCCGCCAGCGGCGCGACCTGGAGCCGGGCCGGGCCTCGTCGACGCGGACCAGGAGCCAGCCGTCGTCGCCGGGACCGACTCCGGCACGATCGTGCCGGGCGCCTGCTTGAACACCGAGGCGTTGAGCTTGGCGTTCCCGCTTCCAGTAGCCGGGGAACGATCCGGCGGTGCACGACGACGTGACGTTGAGCGATCCGGGCGAGATCGGCCGCCCGCCTCGAAGTCGGCGCCGCCCATGATCGCAGCGCGCGCGCTGTCCGCGCGCTGCTTCATCCGCGCTTCCCACTGCCGCACCGCCGGCGCCGAGTTCTCGAGGCCGAGACCGACGGCGGCTGATTCGTGGTGACGATGCTGAGCGCCAGGCGCTCAGGCCGCGATGCTCAGGACTGGTGCGCGCGGTACTACTCGAGCACCTGCGCCTCGCGCGGCTCCGGATAGTCGCCCGACAGATCGCCAGTCGCGAGCGCGAGGTGTGAGTCGTACCGATCGCGCGTCGTGAGCGCCGCGCTTTCGGCACTGGCGCCCGGAGCTCGCCTTCCGTCGGGGCTTGAGGGTCGCTCTGGCGCACCTGATCGGCCGGGTGGCGCGCGGCGACCTCGGTCGCGCGTGCGTCTCGAGCGCGCTGGCGATAGCGCCGGTCGGGTCGTGGGTCTTGACCGCCTCGAAGACGCAGCGGCGTTGAAGTTGCCCCGGGCTCCTGGAAGAACGGGTCGCTGCTTGCAGCCGTGCCTCGGCACCTCGGCGTCGGTCGCCTCGAGACCGCGACGCGGCGCGGCCTCGGGCACCAGCGGGTTGGCGCGGATCAGGCTCTCGAGCACCTGGCGCTCGAGAATCTGGCGGATCTCCGGCGTAGGCTTGGCGCCCATGCCGGCGCGCTGGTACTCGGAGACCGCGGCGCGCGCGCGCGGCGATCGAAATCCCCTCGCGCGTGACCGTCAGCGATCCCACGGTGGCCATCCCGCACACTCGCCGCTGGGGTGGTCCTGCGCGTCCGGCAGGCCACGCCCAGCGTGGCGGCGACGGCGAGCGAGCATCGCGACGAGCGCGCCCATCGCGAGCCCGTCTCAGCGCTCGAAACCGGCTCATTGCCGCCACCGCTCGCCAAACCCGGCCAACTTCCGTTAGCGTGCGGCCATGTGGACGCTCGACGCTGATTTCGCCGCTCTCCCGCTCTGGCGCACACCTCACGACGAAGGCGGTCTCGCCTTCACCGCGACGGGGGTGTCAGCGGCGCCGTTCGACGCGCTGAACCTGGGGCAGCTCGACCGCGGACGACCCCGCCGAGGCCGTGACCAGGAGAACCGCCGCCGCGTGCTCGGGAGCGCCCTGGCGACCGATCGGCAGCGGCTCGGCCACCGCCGACAGTGCGCGGTCACCGGTCGCGCGCTCGTCGTCGCTCGAGGTGCAACAATGCCGGGATCCCACCGTGGACCGATGCGCTCGTGACGCGCGGTGCCGGGCATCTCGCGCTCGCGGTGAGCGGCGCGCCGACTGTCTGCCGCATCGCCTCGCGCGTCGCGCCTGGCGCGGTCGCCGCGGCGCACTCGGGCTGATAGCGGCACGGCCGGGGAACCGCCGCCGGAGGCGGCGCGGCGCTGCTCGACACACTCGCGTGAGACGGCCCGGAATCGCTGCCGGACCCGGGCGGTCGCAGCGCACCTGGGACCCTGCATCGGCTCCGTGCTGTTATCATCGTGGGCGAGACGTGGCCGCTCGGTTCCCCGCGGACGCCGTCGTGCGCGCGACCCGACTCGGAATCCGGGTCGATCTGGCCGCACGCGGCTCGCGACGGCAGCTGCTCGAGGCCACCGGGTGTGCCGAGCGCGGCGAATCCTCGATCACGACACGGCGCGCACGTGCACCGCGTGCGAATGGGCCTGGTACTTCTCCACCGCCGCGAGCACGGCCCCGATCACGGGGGCGTCACTGGGGGATCGCGGCGCTGCGAGCCGGATGCGCGGCTCCGACGGGACGGAGCAGTAGCAAGGTCGCGGCGCGTAGCTGCATGCGGGGTCCGATCCCGCGGCGACCGTCGAGTTGACGCTGGCTTTTCATCTGGACGCGTTCGCGTGCGCCGCCGCCCGACGCGGCGCGCTGACCCTGGGGAGAACGCGGCGCTCAGACTCCGTCGCGCTTTCCCACGCGACGTCTCGACGCTCGCGTCACACCATCGTCCACGACGAGGAGGATTCGCATGCTGGGGCCGCTCGTCTCGAGCGCGCTCGCACGCTCGCCCTGTGCGCGCTCGCGCATCGCGGCCGGCAGTCCGCGACTGCGCCCAGACGCCGTCCACGACCACGCCCGCGACCGGAAAGGCGACCGTGACGAAGACGAGCACGGCGAAGGCCGGCGCGCGAGGGACGGGTCGTCGCGGTGCTCGAGACGGTGCAGGGCAACATCGTGATCAAGCTCACCGACAAGGATGCGCCGAAGACCGTGGCGAACTTCCGCAAGCTCGTGGGCGAGAAGTTCTACGACGGAACCTACTTCCACCGCGTGATCCGCGGGCTTCATGATCCAGGGTGGCGATCCGAACACCAAGAAGAACGCCGATCCCGGCCGACGACGGCACAGGCGGGCCCGGCTTACACGGTTCCGGCCGAGATCAAGCTCCCGCACCTGCGCGGCTCGGTCGCCACCGCGCGCGTCCCGGCGACCAGGTCAATCCCAAGCAGGAGTCGAGCGGCAGCCAGTTCTTCATCGACGTCGCGCCCCAGCGCCCGTCGCTCGACGCCGGCGGCTACACCGTGTTCGGCGAGGTGATCTCGGGCATGGACGCGGTCGACAAGATCGTGGCGATGCGCCGGACGACACCACGCTGCCGATGGCCGGCGGCGGCGGGCGCAATCCCGGCAAGACCGCGATCATCGTCCGCGCGTATCTCGAGCCGCTCGCCAAGTGGTGCAGAGCGCCGCACGGCGCCCACGACCGCCGCTGCAGTAACCGGACCGCTCCAGCCTGCGCGGTGGCCGGAACGCTCCGGAGCTCGAGCGGATTGAAACCGCAGATCCGGCGTCGACGCGCCGCAGGACGCCTGGATCCGTGATCGACCTGCGACCTCGCAGGTGACGCTCACCACCCCGCGGAAGAGATGCGCCGGTGTAGCGCGACGAAGTCGTCGCCGCGCGATCATCAGGTGGCAGTGCGGGAACGGGCCGGCCGTCGAGCTCGCTCAGGTTGCCGGTCAGCGATCCGATCTCGAACTCGCCGCGGAAGTCGCGGCGCACGTAGCTCCGGTCGCGCGCACGAAGAACCCGAGCTCGGCCTCGCAAACCGCGCCGAGCGCCGAGATCGCCGCACAACGAATGCTCTCGGCGGCGGCGAACACGGTGAGCCGCTCGATGATCTCCTCGCCCGCGTCGAGCTTCAGGGCGTAGCCGTATCGCGTGCGCTGGAGCTCCACGCCTCCTCCCCGCCTCGGTCCAGCGCAAGGCGCCCGATGACGCCCATCCGCGTCGAGGAACGCGGCGATCGTGTCCGGCTCGTGGCGCCCGGTCTCGAGCCACACGGTCCGCACCACCTGGTCGAGATCGCCGACGGCCGTCGCACGCGAACCACGCCAGCTCGAAGAGCGTCGCGGCTCGCTGCGGCGAGCCGGTCGAGCCGCCTCGCGCGCGGCGGCATCGAGCCGCTCGTGGCCACCATCATCCGCCACAGGAAGTCGAGCTGTCATGTCGGGCGCGCGGCGCGGGATCCGTCCCGCGCCGGGCACGCCCGCGACCTCCGGCCGGCGGGATCGGCGCCTCGCGGCGGGCGAACGCCTGAGCTCGGCCGCGGCCGCCGCGATCGTCGCGGCCGGAACGCCGAGCCGGCTCGAGGCTCGGGCGAGCGCGCCGCGCCGCGCCGGCGCTCGGCTCGACCGCGCGGCCGGATCGTCGGCGCGCGAGCGCCTCGATCACGCGCACGCGGCGCGTTGCGCGACCACCCATGCCGAGCCACGCGCTGCCGCGCGCGCTCCCGCGGCCAGCGCCAGGGTCGCGGCGTAGGTGGCGGCGCAGCGCACGGCGAGCGCGAGCGAGGCGCGGGTCGCACTTGTCGGGCGTGTCGTGCGAGGAATGGTAGAAGCGGTCGGGCCACTGGATCAGCATCGGGCACGGAATGCCCGGTCGCGGGATCGATCGAGCACGGCGTGATCGCTGCCGCCCGAGTACGGCACCTCGGCCGATCGCGCGTCAGTCGAGTAGTGCCCGGGCCCGGAGTACGACGGTGCACCCAGTCCGAGCGCGCCGTGCGCGGATGCGCGCAGCAGCTCCTCGGCGAACGAGGCCGCGAACCACGGCGGGTGCTCGAGCAGGAACGTGCTCCCGCACTGCGTCCTGGTCCTCGCCCACCATGTCGAGGTTGAGCGCCGCGCGATCAGCGCGCGCGCGCGCCGGATCGCGGCCGAGCCACGCGCAGCGTGCCGGTCAGCTCCGGCATCCACAGGAAGCGCACCGCGCGCGCCGCGGCGGCAACGCGCCGCGGCCGCAGCGCGCGCCAGCACGCGCGCGCGTCTCGAGCGTCGCGGCGGCGCCCGACGCGTTGTCGTTGGCGCTCGGCTGCGGATGGCAGAGGTGCGAGAGCACCAGCACCTCGCCCGGCCGCCGCCCGGGCGCGCGCGGTCGAGAGCAGCGGGATCGTGGTCGCGAAGCGCGCGGCTCTCGATCTCGACCTCGAGCTCGAGCGCGCGCCCGCGCGCAGGCGCTCGCGCAGCCGCGTCGCCGGCGCGCGGCGTCAGCGACGAAGCCCCAGCCGCGCGGCTCGTCGCCCCGCCACCAGAACGAGGTGTAGCGCGAGCGTCGGGATCGTCGCTGCGGCTCGCGCACCGGCGGCACCAGCCGGCGGCCGTCGACAGGAGCCCGCGCGCGCGCCGCGCTCGAGCACCGCGAGCTCGTGCACGCGCTGGACCGGCGCCGCCGCTGAGCACCAGCGCGTCCCGCGCACGTCGACGCCGTCGTAGTCGCGCCGCGTCGCTGCCGCCGTCGATCGCGACCACGCGGGAAGCGGCCGCGCGCGGGCGCGCTGCGCAGCACCAGCGACAGCGTGCTCCGCTCGCGTAGTCGCAGAGCGCGCTCGCGCGATCGCCGTCGACCAGCGTGGCCGCCGCGCGCGTGCACTCCCAGCCTTCGGGCATGAGGCTGGCCGAGGACAGCGGGTGCGGCCGTCGCCCGGCACGCGTCTCGACCTCCGGCGCGAGCCCGCACGCCTCGAGCCGGCCGCGCAGCCACGCCGCCGCGCGCGTCGTAGCCCGGGCTGGCCTGGACGCGATGGAAGCGGGTCAGCGCGCACGGTCTCGAGCGCGCGCTCGCCCGAGGCCTCGGCGCGCACCGCGCTCGAGCACGGCTCATGGAACATCTACGGTCCTCACGGGGCTCGGTCCGCACCGGAACGCGGCGCGAGCGCCGCGCCGCGAGCAGTCCCGCCGCGCAGCGGGACGCCGTACTCGATCGCGCCGCCACGCCAGCGGCGGATGGAAGTCGCGACCCTCCGCCGGCGTGGCGAGCAGACCGTAGTTCAGAATCACGGTGAACGAAAGCAGGATCCACGGCGCGACGGTCCGAGCGGCTCGAGCGCCAGCACCGATCCCGAGATACCACGGATGGACGACCGGCGAGACCACGAGCGCCGTGCGCAGCGCGGTCCGCGGACCGCCGCCGCGGGCGCCCAGCGCCGCCACGCCAGCACGGCCACCACCGCCGCGACGATCGCGAGCGCCATGCACCGCGCGCGCGCGAAGCCGCCGAGCATGCGCTCGAGCACGGCGAACGACGAGGTCGTTGTTGCGCCAGGTCTCGCCAGTAGGCGATCAGACCGGAGTGCGCGCCGCGCGTCAGCGCCCAGAATCGCCCCGAGTCCGAGCACCAGCGTCACGACCGCGACCGCGCGCGCGCGGGCGGGCCAGCGCGGGAACAGGAAGGGCAGCGCGAGCAGCGGCACAGCTTGATCAGCACACCGGCCGCGAGCGCGAGCGCCGAGATCACCGGACGCCGCTCGAGCGGCACGACCGCGAGGACGAGCGGGAGCAGCGCCAGCTGGCTCGTAGTGGCCCTGCCCCGCGTACTCGACCAGCACGAGCGGATTCCAGGCGTAGGCGATCACCGCCGCGGGGCTCGCGCCGCGGCGGCGCATCCAGGCCAGCAGCAGCAGCACGAGCGCCAGGTCGTGCAGGATCACCCAGGTCTTCATCGCGGTCACCGTCGGCGCGATCGCCGCCACCATGGCGAACTCGGCGATCGCGAGCGGCGGGTAGATGGTCGCGAGCTCGGGATGGTTCACGCTGGGGAAGATCGCGCGGTCGCGCAGCGGCGCGAGCGCCGGATCGAGCGGCGCCCGCGCGTAGGGATCGCCACCGTGCGCGACCACCCGCCCCTCCCAGACGTAGCGATGGACGTCGCCCGAGAGCGATGGTGCGTACGGGCAGCAACGCGGCGCGTGGCGGCAGCGCGACCGCGAAGACCGTCCAGCCGACGCGCGGCACGGTCGCGGAGCGCCGCAGGCGAGCAGCGCCAGGCCGTAGAAGGCGAAGGCGACCGCGAGCAGAGCGACTGGAAGGCGCGAGGCCGTGGAACCACGACGGCAGGCGCGCCATCAACCGCGACGGTCAGGCGGTGAGCGCGGCGCCCAGCGCCGGCGAGCTCGAGTGCGGGCCCGAGCGGATCACGCCCGCGCCGCCCTCGATCACCCGGCAGGCGGCGGGCGCCGCGTCATCTCCGTGTTCCCTTTAGTGTTCCGTGACCGAAATCATGTCCATGTCCCGCGGGCTCTCGCGGGGCATGACCCCGCGCTGCTCCTCCTCGACGTATCTTCCGGATACGACTTCGTCGTCGCGCCTTGTCCTGCCCGAGTCGCTCCGCGGGCCGCGGAACATGACTTCGGTCACGGAACACTGCAGCGACGTTCGGACGGTGACGTGGACCGCGCGCGCGTGCGGCGTTGGCTCGGCGTCGATCCACTGCGCGCAGGCTCACGGTGTGCGATCACCCGGCTTGATGCCGTCGAGGCTTGGTGTGGATCGACAGGCCGCAGGTCGTCGGCCATGCCACCCTCGGGCGGCACGGTGCGCCAGTCGCCGTCGTCGACCGAGACCTCGACCCGAGAGAGCAGGCTCATGCCGTCCTCGGCGCGCCTCGAGGTGGATCTCGCCGCGGTCACCCTTGGCGTTCGAAGTCGGTCACCGACGGGGGCTGTTGTCGACGGTGAAGGGCTCGCTCATCGCCTCGGCGGTGCGCTCCTCGCCGAGCGGATTGCCACGGCGCATCCGTGGCGACCACGCGCACGACGATGGCGTCCGTGAACGGGCGCGTTCGTGTCCCAGCTGTAGGTCGGAGCATCGAGATCGTCGTGCGAGCACGATCCAGGCGTTGCCCGACTCAATCGCACCTCGATCTGGTAGCGCGAGCGGATCGCCGTTGGGATCGGTGCCGTGCCACTGCGCCGTGCGCAGGCCCCGCGCCCAGGCCGGCAGGCCGCGCAGACCCTGCGGACTCTGGGGCGACGGGATCAGTGCTCGACCTTCTTGCCCACCGGGGGCGTCTGGGTCACGGGCTCGCTGCGCGGGGCAGATCGCCCTCGCGAAATCCCTGGCCCTGCGGCGCGATCACCAGATCCTCGACCCGGGGCGGCAGGCTTCTGCTCGCGCCATGCCGTCTCGACCGACTCGATGCGGGCGCTCGCCCGCGGCGGAGAGCTTCCACTGGAAGATACGCGCCGACGCGAGCCGATCCGACTGCCTCCGCTCCGCCGCCCGCGTTCTTCCACTCGCTCCAGGTGGTGTCGGCGGTCTCCGGTGTTCCCGCTCCGCTCGCGAGCTCGACCTTGGCGCCGCGCGCGTCGCCCGCGCCAGCGGATGCGCCCGGAAGCGGGCGATGCGGCGGGCGTCGAGCACCGGCGACATCGGCTCGCCGCGATCGGAGCGCTCGGGCCCGATCCGCCTGGCAGCACCGCCGGGTTCGAGGTCGCCGCGCGCACGCGGCCGTCGGGCTCGACTCCAGAGCGCGCGGTCACCTGTCCCTGCGGCGCCGCCAGCCGCTGCACGCCGGCGTTGGAGGTGATCGGATCAGGTAGACGCCGGCGCGGTTGCCGGTCGCGGCCACCGCGCCTTCGGCGTGGAGCCGAGCGCGTGCACGAAGGCGGCTGCGGCGAGGTCCAGTGCGCGGTCACGGCGCTGTCGGGATTGATGCGGTGAGACCACCGCGCGGCCGCCGCTCACGGCACTCCTTCGCCGGCGCGCGGGCTTCTCTCCCTCCTCGCTGCTCTCCTCGCTCACCGCCGACGCACTCAGCGCGGCCAGCGTGGAAGCGCGCCGTCGGCAGCCGCGGGCAGGCGCGCGGATCTCGTCACTCCGGCGCGTCGAACGGGGGTGCGCGCGATCTACCCTTTGCGGTGACGTGGATCACGCGGCCCTTTGGAGTCGCCAGCACGGTGTAGGCGTCGCCGCCCGCGCCGTCTCCTCGATCAGCGAGAGATCAGGTTGCCTTCCAGGTCGCTGTCGAGCACCACCTTGGGATGACCATTCCTCGATGCGGAACAGCTTGCCGTGCGTCTCCGGTCGCCGCGTGCCAGGTCCCGGCCGCGCCGCGCTTGCAGCGACCCAGATCGTACCGCTCGGCCCGTGCGCGCGGGCAGCGGTAGTGTCGCCGCGGGCCCCGATGCGCGTTAGATCAGACCTCGGGTCCGGTCCCGGCGGATCGCCGCCAGCGCCGTCGGGGGCGGGGCTGTTGCAGCACCTGGCCCACCGGCAGCCGCACCCACGGGACTTGATGCCGCCCGACTGCCGGTCCAGCGCTCGATGCGACCGCGATCCCCGGCGAGCGCGATCGAGCCGTCCTCGAGCGGCGCGATCGACCAGACCGTGTTCAGGCTCTCCCGCCGGCGTCGAGACAGCAATACGTAACTGAACGAAGTAC